>JAESGV010000049.1_pt1 | contig 284310 bp, 245 predicted proteins | sample 9269781 | NCBI WGS metagenome assembly JAESGV01 (sample SAMN15741586, study PRJNA653496) | algae metagenome | isolation source: Tildeniella torsiva UHER 1998/13D and co-occurring heterotrophs from... | place: Slovakia: Slovak Paradise National Park, Hrabusice, Kosice Region | collected 2000-01-01
CACCGACCCAGTGGAGCGCTCACGATAGCGTTGCGGACCGCCGATCGTTCAAACCGCATTCGCTGCGAGGAAGGAACGCCCGATGCCGAGCTTCGACATCACCTCCGAGGTCGACCAGCAGGAGATCCGCAACGCCGTCGACCAGGCGACCCGTGAGGTCGTCAACCGCTTCGACTTCAAGAACACCGACCCGTCGATCGAGCTCGACGAGACGTCGATCACGCTGCGCTGCGCCAGCGAGGACCGCCTGAACGCCCTGCGTCAGGTGGTCGAGGAGAAGCTCGTGAAGCGGCAGGTGTCGCTCAAGGCGGTGTCGTGGGGCAAGGTCGAGGAGGCGGCGGGCGCCTCGGCGCGCCAGACCGGCGACCTGGTCGCCGGCATCAGCTCCGACAAGGCCAAGCAGCTCAACAAGTTCATCAAGGAGCTCGGCCTCAAGGGCCTGCAGTCCCAGACCCAGGGTGAGCAGATCCGCGTCACGGCCAAGAAGCGCGACGACCTGCAGGCGGTGATCGCAGCGTGCAAGGAGCACGACTTCGACATCCCGCTGCAGTACGGCAACTTCCGCGACTGACGCCGCGCTCGGCTGGCCGGAAATAGGGGTCGTCATCGACACAGGATGTCGATGACGACCCCTATCTCGCGCCAAACCCCGGCGCGAGCGGGCTGGCCGTCGCGACCTGCTCAGACCCAGGCGTTGGAGCGCAGGCGGGCGATGCGGTCCTGCGCCGGCGGGTGCGTCGAGAACATGTTCATCATCGACCGGCCGCGCAGCGGGTTGACGATGTAGGCCGATGCCTCGGCCGGGTTCACGTGCGCCGGGATGCGTTCGGCGCCACGCTCGAGCTTCTCGAGCGCCCGGGCCAGCGGCTCGCCCGTGCCGAGCAGGCGGGCCGCCGATGCGTCGGCCTCGTACTCCCGGCTGCGGCTGATCGCCGCCTGGATCAGCCCGGCCGCGATGGGCGCCAGGATCAGCATCATGATCGCGACGAACGGGTTGTTGTCGCCGTCGTCGGAACGACCGCCGCCGCCGAAGATCAGCGCCCAGCGCGCCATCGACGCGACGAACGTGATGCCCATGGCGATGGCCGCGGCGACGGAGCCGATGAGGATGTCGCGGTTGCGCACGTGGGCCAGCTCATGGGCGAGCACACCCTGGATCTCGTCCCAGGTCAGCGTGTTGAGCAGCCCTTCGGTGACGCACACCGCAGCGTTGGCCGGGTTGCGCCCGGTGGCGAAGGCGTTGGGCTGGGGGTTCGCGGCGACGTACAGCCGCGGCATCGGCAGGCCGGCCCTGGCCGTCAGGTCCGACATGATGGCGTGGTACTGGGGCATCTGCGCCGCCGAGACCTCGATGGCCTTCGCCGAGCGGATCGCGAGCTTGTCGGAGAACCAGTACGACCCGCCGGCCATGGCGAGCCCGATCAGCAGTCCGATGACCAAGCCGGTCCGACCGCCGAGCATCTGCCCGACGAGCATGCACACGGCGCCCAACCCGGCGAGCAGCACGGCGGTCTTGGCGTTGTTGTTCATACCCGGAAGCTCACCCCGCTCTGCGTGCTGTTCGGTCGGTCCTGGTCGGCCGGTGGACGAGCCCAACGCTAGGGCCGTCCGTGCGGGCGCGGCGGGCGAGGGCGCCGCACGCTGAAGCGGTGCTCAGACCTCCGGCGATCCGTGCGCTCACTCGTAGTACCCCGAGTGGATGTACACACAGGGCACGTCCTCGGAGTGGAACATGTGCACGTTGCGGGGGTCGTCCTCGAACGCCAGACGCAGGTCGAACCCCTTGGCCCGCAGCTCGCGCACCGTGCGCTGCTTGTAGACCCTCGCGGCCATGTAGTCGCCGAACTCGCGCATGATCAGCGCGTCCCAGCGCAGCTGGTAGCGGTCGAGCCAGCCCAGCGTCTGGGGCTGGACGCGCATGGGCCGGGCGGTCAGCAGGATGATCCGGTGCTCCGCATCGATGACGTCGAGCAGCCGGGCGACCTCGTTGATCAGCTCGTCGTCGCCGCAGGCGTGGAAGAAGGAGTCCCAGTCGGGGAACGGGTACTCGATGTAGTGCTGGCGAGAGCTGGCGTCCGACAGCACGCCGTCCATGTCGAACACCACGGTCGGGCCCGCGTCGAGCGGTTCGTCGCCGCGCCACAACCAGTTCGAGAACTCCGGATCCCAGCTCGGCACGTCGGGCAGGTTACAGCGGAGGTCAGGCCTCGCCGCCGCCGTCGGCCGCTGCCCGGTCCCGGATCGCCTGCACGACGGACTCGTCGGCCAGCGTCGTGGTGTCACCGAGGGTGCGGCCCTCGACGACGTCACGCAGCAGTCGGCGCATGATCTTGCCCGAACGCGTCTTGGGCAGGTCGGGCACCACGATCACCGCCCGGGGTCGGGCGATCGCGCCGAGCTTCGTGGCGACGTGCTGGCGGATCTCCTCGACCAACTCGTCGCTGGTGTCGAAGGAGCCGCGCAGGATCACGTAGCCGACGATCGCCTGCCCCGTCGTCGGATCGGTCGCGCCGACCACGGCGGCCTCGGCGACGGCGGGATGGTCGACGAGCGCGGACTCGACCTCGGCGGTCGAGATCCGGTGGCCCGAGACGTTCATGACGTCGTCGACCCGCCCGAGCACCCACACGTAGCCGTCCTCGTCGACCTTGGCGCCGTCGCCCGCGAAGTAGCGGCCCTCGAATCGGGACCAGTAGGTGTCGCGGTAGCGCTCGGGGTCGCCCCAGATGCCGCGCAGCATCGAGGGCCACGGCTGGGTGATCGTGAGGTAGCCGCCGCCCACGGCCACCGGATCCCCGGCGTCGTCGACCAGCTCGATCGCGATGCCCGGAAGGGCACCGCACGCGGACCCCGGCTTGGTCGCGGTGATGCCGGGCAGGGGCGTGATCATGTGGGCGCCGGTCTCGGTCTGCCACCAGGTGTCGACGATCGGACAGCGCTGCGAGCCGATGTGGGTGTGGTACCACATCCACGCCTCGGGGTTGATGGGCTCCCCCACCGTGCCGAGCACCCGCAGCGACGACAGGTCGTGGCGGGCCGGCTCCTGGTCGCCCCACTTCATGAACGTCCGGATGGCCGTCGGCGCGGTGTAGAGCTGCGTGACGCCGTAGCGCTCGACGATGTCCCAGAACCGGTCCTTCGGCCACGACGACGGGTCACCGGAGCGCTCGGCCTCACGCGGCGTGTCCGGTGTGCCCTCGTACATGACCGACGTCGCACCGTTCGCGAGCGGGCCGTAGACGATGTAGCTGTGGCCGGTCACCCAGCCGACGTCGGCCGCGCACCAGTACACGTCGGTGTCGGCCTTCAGGTCGAAGACCTCCCTGTGGGTCCACGCGGCCTGGACCAGGTAGCCCGCCGTGGTGTGCATGATGCCCTTGGGCTTCGCGGTGGTCCCGGAGGTGTAGAGCAGGTAGAGCAGCTGCTCGGCGTCGACCGACACCAGCGCGCAGGTCGGCGCCGCGGTGGACATGAGGTCGTCCCACCAGTGGTCACGGCCGTCGGTCATGGCGATGTCGGTCCCACAGCGGTCGACCACGACGACGCTGCGCAACGTGGGGCAGTCGGCGAGCGCGACGTCGAGGTTCGCCTTGAGTCCCGAGGGTGCCCCGCGCCGGTAGCCGGCGTCGGCGGTGATGGCGACGACCGCACCCGCGTCGTTGATGCGGTCGCTCAACGCGTCGGGACTGAAACCGCCGAAGACCAGCGTGTGGGCCGCCCCGATGCGCGTGCAGGCGAGCATCGCGACGACCGTCTCGGGGATCATCGGCATGTAGATGCAGATGCGGTCGCCCTGCTCGACGCCCAACCCCTTCAGGACGTTGGCGAATCGCTGCACGTCGGCGTGCAGGTCGGCGTAGGTGATGGTGCGGGTGTCGCCGGGCTCGCCCTCCCAGTGGAGTGCGACCCTGTCGCCCCGCCCGGCGAGGACGTGGCGGTCGACGCAGTTGTGGCTGACGTTGAGCTGGCCGCCGACGAACCATCGGGCGTCGGGCAGGTCCCATTCCAGCGTCGTGTGGAAGTCGGTGTCCCAGTCGAGGATCTCCCGCGCCCGGGCTGCCCAGAAGGCCTCCGGGTCGGCGGCCGCCCGCTCGTAGATCGCTGGGTCGCTCACGTTGGCCGCCGCCGCGAACTCGGGCGACGGCGGGAACGTGCGGTCCTCGCGGTAGTAGTCCTCGATGGTCGCGCCCTGCTCGTCGGCTCCCGCGTCGGTCATCTGTCCCCCTTGGACGGCTCACGCCCTGTCGTCGCGGCGATCGTAGACCGCCGGTCGGCCTCCGAGGCCGGGCACCGTGCCCGGGGCGTCGACTGCGCACGACGAAAGCCGGTGCGCTGTGTCCGCCGGGTCTGACACGCTCGTCGCCCGGCCCGATCCCGAGTCGAGCCACGACCCACCAGGAGCCCGACATGTCGCTCACCCCTGCGGGAGGCCCGTCATCCGTCGCCGCCGTTCCCGCTGCCGATCCCATGACCGCGCTGGCGCACTTCTCCGCCCTATTGTCGCTCGAGACCGACTGCTGGGACGTGCAGGAGGCGCTCGAAACAGCTTGGACTGCCGGTCACGCACCCGACTTCGTGCTGCTGGACGTCCGCAGCCCCGAGCTGTTCGCCGCCGGCCACGTGCCCGGAGCGGTCAACCTCCCGCACCGCCGCATCGTCGAACGCAACGTCGCGCCGTACCCGGCCGACACCCTGTTCGTCGTCTACTGCGCCGGTCCGCACTGCAACGCCGCCGACAAGGCAGCGATGCGACTGGCCGCGCTCGACCGGCCGGTGAAGAAGATGATCGGTGGCGTGACGGGTTGGCTTGACGAGGGCTTCGAGCTCACGAGCGGCTGAACGGTCGGCGGCAGCGGGGCGCTGCAGCCCAGGTCAGAAGACGGTGTAGCCGCCGTCCAGCGTGACCTCGTCGCCGGTGTGGAACACGTTCGTCGGGTCGCACAGGAACGCAGCCACGCTGCGGAAGTCCTCGGGCTCGCCCCAACGCCGCACGGGGGTGCGAGCGATGGTCGCGTCGCGGAACTTGTCGTACTCGTAGCCCGCGGCGGTCAGCTCCGTGAGCGTCCAGCCGGGCACGAGCGAGTTGGCCCGGATCCCGTGGCGCGCCAGCGCGACCGCCATCGACCGCACCAGAGCCAGCACGCCGGCCTTGGCCGACGCGTAGTGGGCCTGGCGAGGGGCACCGTGGATCGACGAGGTGGAGGACACCGCGACCAGCGCACCGCCGTCGCCCTGGTCGACCATCTGGCGAGCGGCCTCGCGCAAGGTCAGGAACACGCCGTCGAGGTTCACCGACATCACTCGACGCCACTCGTCCAGGCTCATCTCGAGCACCGAGGCGTCACCCGAGATGCCGGCGTTCGCCACGCACGCATCCAGGCGACCGAACCGGTCCACCGTGTAACCGATCAGGTCGGCGACCTCTGACTCGACCGCGACGTCGCAGCGGAACCCCTCGACCTCCGCATCCGGGCTGAATCGGTGCAGGTGCTCCACGGCCGCGTCGACCTTGTCGACGTTGCGGCCGCAGATCACGACGGCCGCGCCGGCGAGCACCAGCCCCTCCGCCATGCCCAGGCCGATCCCGCCGTTGCCGCCGGTCACCAACGCCACCCGCCCGGACAGATCGATCGTCGTCATGGGCCCATCATGGTCGAGGGACACGGAGTCGCGTCAGGGGCGCTGCCACTCGAGCACGGCGAACGCGCCCAGGCCGGCCGGATCGCAGAGCGCCTCGGCCTCGGTGATGCGACTGCGGGCGCGCACGGCGGCCAGGTCCGGCGCGCCGGCGGACGCGTCCCAGACGGCGCGGCCCTGCTCGACCAGGTCGTCGATGCCGTGCGCGGCCAACCACTCGGCCTGCGTGGTGCGCACCGTCACCGGGGCGACCCGCTCGAGCTGGTCGACCGCCACCTCGCAGGTGATGTCCTGGGACCCCGGGTGCGCCAGCGGCGGCCCGCCGCGCTCGTGGGAGCGATAGGTGCGCAGCCACTCGTGCTGCGGGCGTGTCGCCAACTCGGCGGTCGACGCGGCGTAGTCGATCACGAGCACGGAGCCGCGCCGCACGGCGTCGAGGGCCCCCCGCAACCACTCCCCCGCCTCGCGCTGCCACGGCACCCGTGCACCCGCCGGCGCGTGCGGGGCCAGCTGCTCGGCCGTGCGGGCCGCATCGTCGTCGGCGGGCACGAGCAGCTCGACCAGCTCGCCGCCGTGCTCGGTCACACGCACCTCGTCCCACCCCCGCTCGGTGCGTTCGAGCAGCCGGAACGCCACGTTGTCGAGCAGCTCGTTCGCGATGACGACGCCGTCGACCGCCGCGGCGGGCAGGTCCTCGAGCGCGCAGACGATCGGGCCGTGGCCGCGACCTGCGACGGCGTGGTCTGGTGGGTCGACGTCGGAGTCGTGCTCGGGCCCGAGCGCCTCGAACGGGTGCGATATGGCGAGGTGGTCGCCCTGCCGTGCCCGCAGCTGCTCGGAGCGCTCCACCAGCACGTAGCGCAGCGCCGGCGCGCACTCGGGTGCCGCGTGCAGCACCGAGATCGCCAGCGCGCCCCGCCCCGCAGCGGCCTCGACCACGACGAACGGATCGGGCCGACCCAGCTCGTGCCAGCGCCGGTCGAGCCAACGGGCGACGACCGCGCCGAACAACGGGCCGACCTCGGGGCTGGTCACGAAGTCGGCGCCCGCGCGCCCAGCTCCGCCGCCGCTCGCGAAGAACCCCTCACCGGGCGCGTACAGGGCGAGCTCGACGTACTCGTCGAAGCGGATCGACCCGAACCGCTCGATCCGCTCCGAGATCGCGCTCACCGGATCACCGCGGCAACCTCATCTGTGATCCGACACCGTCGCCATGGCCTCGGTTCCGGATCACAGAACGGGCGCCGGCTGGTGGTCAGCCGCCGAGTGCGGCGACCGCGGGACCGAAGCTCGAGATGTCGGTGAGCAGACCGGGCAGGACGCCGAACACGATCGTCGCCACGACGGCCAGGCCGATCGCCGCGGTGAGCCCAGCGGGGATCTTGACCGGGGTGACGTCGCCGTCCGGCGCCGGATCGAACCACATGGTCTTGGCGACGTTCAGGTAGTAGTACGCCGCGATCACCGTGTTGACCGCCATGACGACCGCCATGACGTAGCCGAGGGTGGTGTCGGCGCCGACCAGCGCGTTCCACACCGAGAACTTCGCGTACCAGCCACCCAGCGGCGGGATGCCGGTGAGCGAGGCCAGGAAGATCGTCATGGCGACGGTCAGGCCCGGCATGTAGCTGAACAGACCACCGAACGAGCTGATCTCGGCCGAGCGGGTCTTGCGGGCGATCGCGATGACGACGGCGAACGCGCCGAGGTTCATGGCGGCGTAGATCACCAGGTAGATGACGATCGAGCTGAGCGCCGCCTCCCGGTTCGAGTCGACGACGACGAACGGGGCGAGCAGGAAGCCGGCCTGGGCGATGCCCGAGTAGGCGAGCATGCGCACGACGTTGGTCTGGCGGATGGCGATCAGGTTGCCGACCGTCATCGAGGCGATGGCGAGCACGAAGAAGAGCGGCTCGATCACGTCGGGGCGGGTGTAGAAGGCGAAGAAGACGACCTGGATGAGCGCCACGAACCCGGCGGCCTTGGACGCGACGGCCAGGAAGGCCGTGATGGGCGTGGGCGATCCCTCGTAGGTGTCGGGCGCCCAGGTGTGGAACGGCACGGCGGAGACCTTGAAGGCGAAACCGATCACCACGAACAGGATGCCGAGCGTCACGACCGGGACACCCTCGGTCGGCAGCACCTCCAGGTTGGCGGCGATGACGTCGAGGCGTGTGGAGCGACCGACGCCGAACACCAGCGACATGCCGTACAGGAGCACCGCCGAGGCGAACACGCCCATCAGGTAGTACTTGAGCCCGGCCTCGTTGGACTTGGTGTCGCCCTTGCGCCACGCGGCGAGCATGTAGGCCGGGATCGACAGCAGCTCGAGCGCCACGAAGATCATCAGCAGGTCGCGGGCCGACGCCATGACGACCATGCCGAGGATCGAGGTCGTGAGCAGCGAGTAGTACTCGCTCTCCCAGTAGTCGCCCTCGGCGACGTAGTTGGTCGACAGCAGGATGACGACGTAGCCCGACACCAGGAACAGCGACTTGAGCACGAGCGCCATCGGGTCGACGACGAACGACCCGTCGAACAGCACGCGGGTGGAGCCGTCGACGGCCAGGGTGATGATCGGGATGAGCGCCCCGAGCAGGGTCAGGTTGGCCAGCGCCGGCATGTAGGCCTTGGCGCGATCCAGCTTCACCGCGTCCAGGAGGATCAGCAGGCAGCCGCCGACCGACAGCACGATCTCGGGCGCGAGCGCGTGCCAGTCGAGCGTCGGGGGCTGGTAGCCCGGATCAGGGAGGAGTTGGAGCAGCGAGGCCAGCACGGTGGATCAGTTCCCGCCCACGACCGAGGCGATCGCCGTGATCGCCGGGTTGGTGACGTCGAAGATGAGTCCGGGGAAGAAGCCGAACACGACGATGAGGATGAGGATCGGGGTCCAGGCGATCCACTCGGTCGTCGACACGTCTGTGATGTGCGGGTCGTCGGCGAACTCTTCCTTCGGCGTGCCGAAGGCGGTGCGCTGGTACATCCACAGCAGGTAGCCCGCCGCGAAGACCGTGCCGATGGCGGCGACGACCATGAGGGTGCGGAACAGCGCCACGTTCAGCCCGACCGCCGGGTCGTAGGCCGAGAGGATCGCCGGGAACTCGCCCCAGAACCCGGCGAGGCCGGGCAGGCCGAGCGACGCCATGGTGGCGAAGCCGAGGATCCACCCCATCTTGGGCGCGGAGACCAGCAGACCGCCGAGACGGCTGATCTCGAGCGTGTGGTAGCGGTCCTTCATCGAGCCGGCGACGAAGAACAACATGCCGGTGATGAGACCGTGGGCGACCATGCCGAACACGGCGGCGTTCATGCCGAAATCGGTCAGCGTCGCGATGCCCAGCATCACGTAGCCCATGTGGGCCACCGAGGAGAACGCGATCAGGCGCTTCATGTCGGTCTGCGCCAGACAGCCCAGCGCGCCGTAGATGATGCCGATGGCCGCCAGGATGCCGATGATCGGCGCCCACCAGCGCGCGCCCTCGGGCAGGATCGGGATGGCGATCCGGATGAAGCCGTAGGTGCCGAGCTTCAGGAGCACGGCGGCCAGGATCACCGAGCCGGCGGTGGGCGCCTGGGTGTGGGCGTCGGGCAGCCAGGTGTGGAACGGGAACATCGGCACCTTGATGCCGAAGCCCATGAACATGCCGCCGAAGATCACGATGGCGGTGGTCCTGGCGATGCCGGCGCCGCCGACCTCGCTCAGCAGGCGCATGTCGAACGTGCGCAGCGCCTCGCCCGTGGCGGGGTCCTTGGACAGGAAGTACACCGCCAGGAACGACACGATCATGAGCGCCGAACCGAACAGCGTGTACAGGAAGAACTTGATCGAGGCGTACTGGCGCTGCGGGCCGCCCCAGACACCGATGAGGAAGTACATCGGCAGGAGCACGACCTCGAAGAAGACGAAGAAGAGGATGAGGTCCTCGGCCAGGAACGACCCGACCATGCCCGTCTCGAGGATGAGGATCAGGGCGAAGAACGCCTTGGGGTTCCCCGGCTCGGGCAGGTGCCCGAGGCTGTAGATGATGACCAGCGGCACGACGCCCAGCGTCAGCAGGAGCAGCGGGAGGGAGAGCCCGTCGAGCCCCATGATGAAGCGGGCGTTGATCAGCTCGATCCACGAGGTGTCCACCTCGAACTGGAGCTCACCCGCTCGGCCGTAGTCGAAGTCGATCATGAGCAGGACACCCATGACGGCTGCGGCGAGCGACGTGCCCAGCGCGAGCGCCTTGATGGCCCCCTCCGACTCCTTGGGCACGAGCAGCATCACCAACGCACCTGCCAGCGGCAGGAACGTGACGAGCACAAGGCCCCAGTCGTTCAGGAATTCAGTCATCGGGTTCGGCTCTCCCTACTCGTCATCAGCCGTTGCTCCATCGAGAAATCGTCCACGTGCCTCATCCGATCAACACCACGAACACGCCGGTCAGCACGGCGACCCCGACGAAGAACAGGGCTGCGTACTGCTGGATCCGGCCGGACTGCATCAGCCGCAGGACACCGCCAGCTCCACCGGCGCCACTGCCGGTCGAGTTCACCGCACCATCGACCACGGTCTGGTCGATGTTCTTGTACAGCCACCGGCCCGCGCCCGTGGCGCTCGCGCCGACGCCGTTGACGGCGCCGTCGAGGATGTGGGTGTTGGCCCAGTTGGCCGCGGCCGCCAGGGGCAGCTTCACGAACCGGACGATCACGTCGGTGTAGAGCCAATCGAAGTAGTACTTGTTGACCAGCACGTTCTTGCCCCAGGCAGCGACCTTGTTGCGCTCGGACAGCCCGTGCAGCCCGGCGAAGGCGCCCTTCCAGAAGAACAGGTAGGTGAGGCCGATGCCGAGGCACGCCACGCCGAATGACAGCACGGCCAACGGCAGGTTGAACGCTGCGTGGCTTAGCTCGGGGAAGTACAGCCCGACCGGCTCGACGAAGTGCTCGAAGCGGGTCGTCCAGCCCTCGGGCAGGTCCACGACCTGGAGGCTCTTGGGCAGGTTGAACAGACCGGCGACCGCGCCCAGCGTCGCCAGGATGATCAGCGGCACGGTGATGCGCGGGCCCGACTCGTGGGGGTGGCCGTGGCCGCGGAACTCACCGAAGAAGGCGTACCAGATGGTGCGGGTCATGTAGGCGGCCGTGCAGAACGCGGCGAGCAGCAGCATGACGAGCATGAGGTGGTACGTGCCGTTGGCGCCCTCGGTGCCGGGGAACGAGCCGGTGCCCGCCAGGATCTCGTCCTTGGACCAGAAGCCCGACAGCGGGAAGAAGCCGGCGAGCGCACCCGTCGCGATCACGTACGTCACGAAGGTCTTGGGCATGATCTTCCGCAGACCGCCCATGTCGTCGACCATGTTGAAGCTGTGATGACAGGCATGGCTCAGCGAGCCGGCGCCGAGGAACAGCGTCGCCTTGAAGAAGGCGTGGGTGAAGAGGTGGAACATCGCCGCGGTCCATGCGCCGACGCCGAGCGACGTCACCATGAAACCGAGCTGACTGACCGTCGAGTACGCCAGCACCTTCTTGATGTCCTTCTGCACGAAGGCGAGCAGCGCACCGAACAGGGCCGTGACCGCACCGACGATCGACAGGGCGTTGATCGACGAGCCGGGGATCTGCAGACCCTCGAAGAACACCGGGTACAACCTGGCGACCATGTAGATGCCGGCGACGACCATGGTCGCGGCGTGGATGAGCGCCGAGACGGGCGTCGGTCCGGCCATGGCGTCGGGCAGCCAGGTGTGCAGGATGAACTGGCCCGACTTCGACATCACGGCGGTGATCAGGCACAACGAGGCGGCAAGGAGCAGTGTCTGCGAGATGCCCCCCTCGTTCGCCAGGATGTTGATGTCCAGGATCGAGAACGACCGGTCCGCCGCGAAGAACAGGATGATCACGCCGATGAGCAGGCCGACGTCGCCCACGCGGTTGGTGAGGAACGCCTTGAGCGCGGCGTCGGAGTTGGGTTTCTCCTCCCACCAGTGGCCGATCAACGCGAAGGAGCAGACGCCCACCAACTCCCAACCGACGATCATCTGCAGCGTGTTCTCGCTGAGCACGAAGAACAGCATCGAGGCGGTGAACAGCGACAGGAAGGCGAAGTAGTGGGTGTACCGGCGGTCGCCGCCGACGTAGTCGGTCGAGAAGACGTGCACCAGCAGCGAGATCAGCGTGACCACGACGAGCATGAGCACCGACTGGCCGTCGACGAGCGTGCCGATGGAGATCGAGTTGTCGCCGGTGTCGAACCAGGTGACGCAGCGTGCGACGGGACGGGTGTACTCCTCCGCCTCGCCCCCTTCGCCCTCGGCCTCCTCGGCGGCGCTGGCGGCGGGCCCGGCGCGCGTGGCGGGAGCGGCCGACTCGCCCTCGGCGGGCGGCATGGCATCGGTCGAGGTCGTGCCGAGCGCACCTTCCTCGGCGGGCGAGCCGCCCTCGTCGGAGAACGAACCACCCTCCTCGGAGTGACCGCCGGCCTCCTCCGAGTGCGAGCCCTCTTCCTCGCCCACCGCGGTCGCCTCGGCGGCCACGTCGGAGCAGGACGGGTCGACGTTGGCGAGCGCCATGCCGGCGTTCTCGCCCTCGGGTGCATCGTCGCGCCACGTGATCCAGTTGCCGGCGGTGATGAGCGACAGCACGAACGCGGCGCCGACGAAGAGGATGCCGATCTCGCTGCCCTTCTTGGGCAGCTTCTTGCCGAACAGCAGGATGAGCAGGAACGACGCCGCCATGAGCGCAGGGATGATCCAGACGTGCGTGAAGAACCACATGCGACTCAGCCCTTCAACTCGTCGAGCTCATCGATGTCGATGGAGCGCTTGTTCCGGTAGATCAGCAGCACGATCGCGAGCCCGACGCCGACCTCGGCGGCCGCGATGGCGATCGTGAACAGGGCGAACACCTGGCCCGACAGGCCCCAGTACGTGGAGAAGGCCACCAGGTTGATGTTGACGGCGTTGAGGATCAGCTCGATCGACATGAGCACGAGCACGCCGTTCTTGCGGACGATGACGCCGTACACGCCGATGCAGAAGAGGATCGCCGAGAGGAGGAGGAACTGGTTCAGCAGCATCTGGTCGGCCCCTCAGTCCCGTCGCGCCAGGACGATGGCCCCGATGAGGGCGGCGAGCAGCAGCACCGAGATCATCTCGAACGGGATGAGGTACTGACCGAAGATCGTGTCGGCGACCGCGCCGGTGCGTCCGGCAGCGGTCGACCCGGCGTCGGAGATGCCCTGGTCGGCGTAGGCACGGAAGTCCAGCTTGTCGCCGGAGAACGTCTCGATCAGCGAGTAGCCGACCACGACGAGCAGCAGCCCGGCGGCGCCGAGCCCGAGCCAGCGCTGGTTGTTGTCCAGGTCGTCGGAGACGCCGAGGGGAGCCCGGGTGAGCATGATGCCGAACAGGAACAGCACGATGATGGCGCCGAGGTACACCAGGAACTGGGTGATGGCGACGAACTCGGCCTGCAGCAGCAGGTAGTTGACGCCGACGCCGCCGAGCACGATGACGAGCCACAACGCGGCGTGCACGATGTTCTTGGTCGTCACCACACGGATCGCCGCGGCGATCATGAACACCGCCGTGACGGCGAAGACCACGTTGGCCGGCACGTCGAAGCTGGTGGCCGGCACCGCGGACACGGGCGTGGGCGTCTGCGCGAGCAGCGAGAGGACACCACTCATCGGGGCACCTTCTTGACCTTGACCTCGGAGCCGGCCTCGAGCGCCTCGAAGTCGGGCACGGTCTCGAACCACTGGCCCAGACGCTGCTTGTCGTGCAGCAGGTCCGCGATGTTGACCTCGGAGTACTCGTACTCGGGGCTCCAGAAGAGCGCCTCGAACGGGCAGACCTCGACGCAGATGCCGCAGTACATGCAGAGCGAGAAGTCGATGTCGAAGCGGTCGAGGGCGTTGACCGAACGGGGCTTGCCGCCCTCACGACGGGGCGGGGCCAGCGTCTTGTGCGCCTCGATGTAGATGCACCAGTCGGGGCACTCGCGTGCGCACAGCATGCACGAGGTGCAGTTCTCCTCCTTGAGGGAGATGACGCCTCGCGCACGGGGTGCGGGCTCCTCCTTCTCGTGGGGGTACTGCACCGTGGCGGCGCCCTTGGACGGCTGGGGGATGGGCCCGTCGGGGAACATCGTCTCGATCGCCGTCTTCATGGTGATGCCCATGCCCTTGAGGACACCGGGCATCTTCGGCTTCGGAGGCATCAGAACACCACCTTCAGAACAGCGGTCAGCACGATGTTCGCGAGGGAGATCGGGATGAGGAACTTCCAGGCCAGCTGCTGCAGCTGGTCCTCACGGAATCGGGGCAGGGAGAAGCGGGCCCAGAAGACCACACCGACCAACAGGATCGCCTTGATGGAGATGTTGAGCGGGCCGATGACGTGCATCGCGCCGTCCCCGATGCCCCAGCTGGCAGGCAGGTCCCAGCCGCCGAGGAACAACGTCGAGGCGACGGCGGCGAAGGCCACGGCGGTCGCGAACTCGGCGATGAAGTACACCAGGAAGCGGATGCCCGAGTACTCGACCTGGTAGCCGGCGACCAGCTCCGACTCGGCGATGGGCATGTCGAAGGGGGTCTGCGTGAGCTCGGCCTGCACGGCGATCAGGAAGATGGTGAAGCCGACGATCTGGGTGAGGATGAACGGGTTGCCGATGCCGGACCAGCCGAAGATCGCGCCGTTGGCCTGCGCCGCGACGATCTCCTGCAGGTTGAGCGAGCCGGCCATGATGACCACGCCGATGACCGACAGCACCAGGGGCAGCTCGTAGGCGATCAGCTGACCGCCGGCACGGAGCGCGCCGAGCAGGGCGTACTTGTTGGCCGACGCCCAACCCGCCATGAGGATGCCGATGACCGAGAGGCTCGACATGGCGAGCACGAAGTAGATGCCGGTGCCGAGGTCGGCGACGACGGCGTTGGGGCCGGCGGGGATGACCACGAACATCAGGAACGTCGACGCCAGCACGACGGCCGGGGCGATGCCGAAGATGAACTTGTCGGAGTTCTCGGTGGCGATGTCTTCCTTCTGGAGCCACTTGCCGACCTCGGCGAGCAGCTGCATGGAGCCGAACGGGCCGGCCTCCATCGGGCCGAGACGGCTCTGCATGAAGGAGACGAACTTGAAGAGGTACAGGTAGACGACGCCGCCGGTGAGCAGCAGCAGGGCGACCAGGCCCAGCAGGACCTTGATGACGGTCTCCTGCCAGTACGCGAGTTCGAGCCCGAGGACGAGCGACTGGGTCATCGGTCGATGTCTCCCAGGATGAAGTAGAGCGACGCCAGGATGGAGATGATGTCGGGCACGTAGACGCCACGCAGCAGCCACGGCGTGATCGACACGTTGTTGAAGCTGGCGGAACGGATCTTGACCCGGAACGGGGTCAGGTCGCCCTTGGACACGATGTAGTAGCCCATCTCGCCGAGCGGGTTCTCCGTCGCGATGTAGGCCTCGCCCGCGGGCACCTTGATGATGCGCGGCACCTTGGCCATGATCGGCCCCGCCGGCAGGCCGTCGCAGATCTGGGTGACCATCTTGGCGGACTCGCGGACCTCCTGGAGGCGGACCCAGAAGCGGGCGTACGAGTCGCCGTCGGGGTGCGTCCAGACCTTCCAGTCGAGCTCCGGGTACACCATGCCGATGTTGTTGTCGCGGCGGGTGTCCCAGTCGATGCCCGAGCCGCGGGCGTTCGCACCTGACAGGCCGTACTGCAGCGCGACGTCGGTCGGGATGACGCCGATGCCACGCATGCGCTCGGCGAAGATCTCGGCGCCCATCAGGAGGTCCTCGATCTCGTCGCAGAACGCGGCGACCTTGTCCATGACGGACTTGGTGTCGGCGAGCCAGCCCTTGGGCAGGTCGTCCTTCAGGCCGCCGATGCGATCGAAGTTCGGGTGGAAGCGACCGCCGGTGACGCGCTCGATCTGGTCGAGCACGAACTCGCGGTCGCGGAAGGCGTAGAACGCGGGCGTCACGGCACCGAGCTGCACGCCGGTGTCGCCGAGGAACAGGATCAGGTTGGAGATGCGCGACATCTCGAACAGCAGCGTGCGGATCCACTGGGCGCGAGGCGGGGCCTCGATGCCCATGAGCTGCTCGGCAGCGAGGATGAACGGCACCTCGTTCGCGAAGCTGCCGAGCCAGTCGATGCGGTTGACCAGCGTCGTGACCTGCGGGTACGTGCGGACCTCGGTCAGCTTCTCGTAGCCGCGGTGCATGTAGCCGGCGATCGGCTCCGCCGCGATGACCTGCTCGCCGTCGAGGCGGGCGACGATGCGCAGCGTGCCGTGCGTGGCGGGGTGCTGGGGACCCATGTTGAGGGTCATGCCCTCGGTCTCGAGCTCCACGTTGACGCGGGCGTCGGCTGCCTGGGCCGCGATGTACTGCAGCTTCTGGCGATCGGTCACGGCGGTCACGACTCGCCTCCCTCTGCAGCAGCGGCGTCATCTCCGGAGGCAGCGCCGTCGGCGGCGTCGTCCTCGGTCTCGTCGGTCGGCATCTGCTCGACGTCGACGATGCCCGGCCAGGGCTTCACGAGGCGGGCGACGAGCGGGTAGTCCTTGCGCATCGGGTTCCCCTCGAAGTCCGACGGCAGGTACATGTGGCGCAGTCCGGGGTGGCCGACGAAGCCGACGCCGAACATCTCCCAGGCCTCACGCTCGTGCCAGTCGGCACCCGCGTAGTGCTGGGTCCACGACTCGACCTGGAACGGCTCGTCGGGCACGTCGGCCTTGAGCGTCACACCCCAGTAGTCGCCGGGCACGCCGACCTGGGCGACCCGGGCGAACACCTGGAAGCGGGTCTCGCCACCGGCGTAGCCCTGCACGATCTCGCCGCCGCTCTCGGGGTACGAGGCGTCGCCGCCGATCGCACGGTCGACCTCGGCGTCCATGGAACGGCCGTAGGGCGAGGGCATCCAGTCGATCACCGACAGGAAGCCGAAGTAGCGAGCGCGCAGGCGGTTGCGGGCGACGTCGGCGGCGGTGGCCCAAGCCTCGGTCGAGACGCGGATCCACAGGTCCTTGCCCGCCAGGATGTGCGAGTCGACCACGGCGTCGCCGAGGGCCTCGGTGAAGCGACCGAGCAGCTCCTCGCGGCGCTCGTCGACCCCGACCGGCTCGGTCTCCTCGGCGGCGTCCGCGTCAGCTGCGGGCGCGTCGGTGGTGGTGGTGTCGTCAGCCACTGCTCACTCCACCACGATCGGGGCGCCGCGCCAGCGGGCCGCCATGTCTTCGTTCTGGATCCGCTCCTGCAGCAGCACGACGCCCTCGAGCAGGGCCTCGGGGCGAGGGGGGCAGCCCGGCACGTACACGTCGACGGGGATGATCTGGTCGACGCCCTTGGTCACCGAGTAGCTGTCCCAGTAGGGGCCGCCGCAGTTGGCGCACGAGCCCATGGAGATCACGTACTTGGGGTCGGGCATCTGCTCGTACAGGCGACGGATGGACGGCGCCATCTTGTCGGTGACGGTGCCCGAGATGACCACCAGGTCGGTCTGGCGGGGACCCGCCGGCAGCGGGATGACCCCGAGGCGCATGACGTCGTAGCGGGGCGACGCGAACGCCGCACCCATCTCGATCGCGCAGCACGCCAGACCCCACTGGTACACCCAGATGGAGTACTTGCGGCTCAGGTTGAGGAGGTTGGTGAGCGGCTTGGGCATCTTGCCGCTCTCGACCAGACCTAGGCCCACTTGAGGACCCCCTTGCGCCAGGCGTAGATGAGCCCCAGCAGTAGGACGAAGATGAAGATGAACATCTCGATCAGGCCGAACATCCCGTAGATCTCGAGCCGGGTGGCCCACGGGAAGATGAACACGGCCTCGACGTCGAACATGACGAAGAGCAGGGCGAAGATGTAGTAGCGGACCTGGGACTGGGACCACATGGAGCCCACCGGGTCGACGCCGGACTCGTACGACACGTACTTGCCGGCCTGGGGCCGGTTCGGCCGCAGTGCCCACGACAGGAGCAGCAGCAGGCCGAACAGCACGACGCTGAGGCCCACGAAGATGCCCACCGTCAAGTAGTCGCGAAGGAAGTCGCTGAGCGGATTCGCCATCGGCTGGGAGACTACTCAGCGCCGCGACGACGGGCCAAAGCTGACGACGGGCGAAGCTTGTTCAGCGCTGCCTCACCCGTTCGACGCCGGCGGCGCCGCTAGATTGCTGCCGCCGCGGCCGGCGGGGCAGCGCAGGGGACGGAGTCGACACGATGCCAGGAACCGAGATCCGCTTCTCCGCTCCCGACGTCGGCGAGGCCGAGGTCGCCGCGGCCACACGAGCGCTCCTGTCCGGGTGGATCACCACCGGCGAGGAGTGCCGGTCGCTCGAGGCAGAGCTGGGCGAGTACCTGGGCGTCGAGCACGTCGTGGCGGTCTCGTCGTGCACCGCTGCGCTCGAGATCGCAGCGGCTGCGCTGGCGCTGCCGCGCGGCTCGCGCATCGGCGTGCCGACGTGGACCTTCGTCTCGAGCGCCCTGGCGCCGTTCCACCGAGGTCTGCGACCGGTACCGCTCGACATCGACGAGGCGACGTTCAACCTGTCCCCCGACGCGCTGCGCGCGGCGATCGAGGGACCGGACGGTCTCGACGCGGTCATCGGCGTCCACTTCGCCGGCACCCCGCTGTCCGCCGAGGTCCACCAGATCTGTCGCGACGCGCGCCTCCCGCTGATCGAGGATGCAGCACATGCGCTCGGCGCGAGCGACGTGCGCGGGATGGTGGCGGGGCAGGGCACGGCCGGCTGCTGCTACTCCTTCTACGCGACCAAGAACCTCACCTCCGCCGAGGGCGGCGCGCTCGCCACCGACGACCCGGAGCTGGCCGCCTTCGCCCAGTCGTTCCGCCTGCACGGGCTGTCACGCGATGCGTGGGCGCGCTACACGCCGGGCGCGAAGACGGAGGGCTACGACATCCTCGGCGACGGGCTCAAGGCCAACTTGCCCGACGTGCTCGCCGCGGTCGCACGGGCGCAGCTCGAGCGGTTCCCCGAGCTCCAGGCGCGACGCCGCGACCTGGCGCTGCGCTACCGGGCACTGCTCGACGAGGTGCCGGGGGTCCGGCTCGTGCCCGCCGAGCTGCCCGACGGGGGTGCCGATCACCTGATGATGGTGCTGCTGCCCGAGGGCAGCGACCGCGGCGCCGTGCAGCGCCACCTGAGCGACGTGTCGATCGGCTCGAGCGTGCACTTCCGACCGCTGCACACGTTCGCGTGGTTCGCCGAACAGGGCCTCCACCCCGGGCCGGGCGGCACCCCGGTCGCCGACACCTACGTCGACCGGGCCCTCAGCCTTCCGTTCCACACCCGGCTGACCGACGAGGACGTCGAGCGGGTCGTGGACGAGCTCGCCCGAGCACTCGACGGCTGACCGGTGCGCACGACGGCGAGCTCCCCCGCCGGCAGGTCCGGCCCCGCCGACGGCCCGTCGTCCTGGCTGTCCTGTCGTCTGGTCGCCGACCGCGTGATCGCTGCGGTGCTCTCGGTGCTGACCGCGCCGCTGGTCGCCGTGCTCGCCGTGCTGATCCGGCGCGACGACGGGCACGCTCCGCTGATCACCGTGCCCCGGGTCGGTCGCGACGGGCAGGTGTTCGGCATGTGGAAGCTGCGCTCCATGCGGGTCGACACCGCCGACGGCCGCGCCTCGGGCGTGGCGCTGACCAGCACGAACGACGATCGCATCACGCCGATCGGCGCACGCATGCGGTCGCTGCACCTCGACGAGGTCCCCCAGCTGTACAACGTGGTGCGCGGCGAGATGTGCCTGCTCGGCCCCCGCCCCGAGGCGCCCGAGTTCGTCGACCTCGACGACGACGCCTGGCGGGCCGTGCTGCGGGTGCCGCCGGGTGTGGCAGGACCCACGCAGCTGATCGTCGGCGACTGGGAGCGCACCCAGATCGACCAGGACACCCAGGGCGATGTGTACCGTCGGGTCGTGGTCCCGGTGAAGCTCGCCATCGACCGTTGGTACGTGGAGACCGCCACGCCCCGCCTGGACCTCCTCACCGTCACCAGCCTGGTTCGCCACGTCCTGCCCGGCGGGACCGTCCGAGCGCTGGAGCGACGGGTGGGTGCCGAGGTCCCCGACTCCCGAGCTCCGATCGACGCCACACCATGACCGAACCCTTCCGCTTGCTGTGCATGTGCACCGCGAACCGCTGCCGCTCCCCCATGGCCGAGGCCATGGCTCGACGGATGCTCGCCGAACGCGGCGTCGACGCCGAGGTCGTGTCCGCCGGCGTCATGGAGGGCGGCGCGCCCGCGACCGGTGGTTCGATCAGCGCGATGGGGCGTCGTGAGCTCGACCTGTCCGAGCACCGCAGCCACCAGCTCGATGCGGAGACGGCCGCTGCGGCCGACCTCATCCTGACGATGGAACGCCGACATCTGACCACGGTCGCAGAGCTCGACGTCGAGGCCGTGCACCGCGCCTTCCCGCTCAAGGAGCTCGCCGAGCTGGCGCCGACCGTGGGGTGGCGCCCACCGGGGCTGACGGTGCAGGAGTGGATCCGACGCGCTGACGCGACGCGCACGCCGGGGGCCGTCCTGTCGGCCAGCACCGGCTCCGACGTCGCCGATCCGATGGGTGGACCGCGTCGGGCCTACCGCCAGACCGCGGACGAGATCGAGTCGCTGCTCGAGGTCGTCATCTCGGCGCTGTTCCCGCCGCGCTGACCTCGGACGGCGAGGCCCGTCCCATCGCTGCGACGAAGCCGACGACGCCGAGGGTCCCGAGCACGGCAGCCGCCACGACGGCGGTCACGTAGAGCCCGAGCGGGTAGCGAGGGTCCGACGGGGGGTTGTTGACCGTCATGACCAGCACAGCGGGCACGACCGACACCGCCAGGACCAGTCGGACGAGGTCCCGGGTCTGCCACTCGAGCGTCTCGAGCACCACCGGGGCCTCCCGCTGGACCCTCCATGCCGTGGCCACCGACACCACGACCACCGCCAGCATGAACCCACCGCCGACGTCGCTCGGTCGGTGCCAGCCCGAGGCGACCATCGCGGCCGAGTACCCCACCACCCCGACCACGGCCAGCGGCATCATCGCCCGACGGAAGCCGTCGCCACCGACCGACAGCACTGCGAGCACGGCCGCCATGATCGCCGCCGAGTGACCGCTGGGGAAGGTGTTGTCGGAGGTCGCGTTGGCGAGCTCCGACAGCTCCGGGCGCGGCACCAGCTTCAACAACCGCGCACCGAGGACGCTCGCCGGGATCGATGCCACCGCGACGACGCCGGCGAGCCAGCGGCCACGCCGTGCCGCCAGCACCAGGGCCCAGACCGCGCCGACCAGCACGGCCGGGAGCGTCAGGTACCGGATCAGGGAGTTCGCCGCCCTACGGGAGGACAGGTAGGTCGCCTTGCGGCCCTCGAAGGCCAGGTCGTCGAGCCGCTGGCCCGGGAACGTGCGCACGAACACGACGTGGGCGACCACCACCACGGCGCCGGCGGCGAGCGCGAGCAGGAGCAGTCGGGCAGGGCGTGTGCGGCGGCGGGCGGTCGGCGCCCGCTCCGGGTCGACGTCGGGCACGCCGACCATGCTCACGGATCCTGGTCGAGGGCCAACGTCATCTGTCCGCCCCACGAACCGTCGGCCTCGTCGGCGGGCACCCATCCGAGCGACCGGTAGAAGGCGACCGCAGAGGTGTTGGTGGGGTGCACGGTCAGGTGCATCGCCTCGAACCCACCGGCGACGGCCCGGCGCTGTGCTTCTCCCATGAGCGCGCCGCCGATGCCCCTGCCCTGGGCGGTCGGGTCCACGGCGATGGCGAGCACCCCGAAGGACCGGCGCGGCACCGCAGCGGGGTCCTCCGCCTGCGCGGGCGTCGAGCGACGCAGCAGCAGTCGGACCGCCAGGGTGATCCGTCGCCGCCCGACGCCGCGCAACAGCACCGTCGGACGGCCGGCGACGCGGCGGAGCAGGTACCAGCGCTCCGACTTCACGAAGCCGATGGTCGAGCCGCGGAAGACACCGCCGAACAGGAAGCCGACCGCCCGGTCGCCGTCGAGGGCGACGAGGGCCGCGACGTCGTGGGGACCGTTCAGCTGCCAGCGGTAGTTGCGACGCACGGCCTCGACGCCGAGGTCCCCCAGCACGCTGTCGGGGAACGCGTCGATGTGCAGCGCGGCGACGTCACCCAGATCGGACTCGCGCGCGTCGCGCACCACGATCCGCCCGGCGCCCGACTCGCCGTCCGCCGCTCCCGGACGATGCGCGTCGGGGCTCGAGCCGCTCATCGGTCGACCCCGACCGGCGCCACGAGGGACAGCTCCTCGTCCCAACGTCGACGGACCTCGGGCCAGCTCGAGCGGCGCGCCCGCTCGACCGCTGCGTGTGACATCGCCGAGAAGCGCCCGGGATCGTCCAGGAGCGCGAGCACTGCGTCGGCCATCGCCGCGTCGTCACCCACCGGTACGAGCACGGCATCACGGCCGTCGTCGAGCAGGGCGGGGATGCCGCCCACCGCGGTGGCGATCGGCACCAGCCCGGCGGCACACGCCTCGAGCACGCTCACGGGGGCGTTGTCGACGACGTTGGTGTTCAGGAACAGATCGTGCTCCTCGAGCGCGCGACGCTTGGCCTCGGCCCGCACGTACCCGGGGAACGAGATGTGGTCCATGACCCCGAGTCTGGCCGCCTCGGCCCGGGTCCCGGCGAACAGCCCCTGGTCGGCGCCGCACATCGTCAGATGGACGTCGGGGCGGACCTGCGCGATCCGGGCGACGACCCGCACGGCCATGAGCGGGTCGTAGTGCTCGTGGAAGGTCCGCATCCACAGGAGCATCGGCCGCGCGACGTCGCGTGGCCCGCCGATGCCCGGGTCGGTCTCCACGACGTTGGGCACGACCCTGACGTCGTAGCCCCACGCACGGAACGTCGAGGCAAGGTGCTCCGACGGCGCGAGCACCAGGTCGGCGGCGGCGAGGACCTTCTCGACGCGTTCGCGGTGCGCCGGCGCGAACACCGGCAGGTTGCCCCCGTGGAGGAACAACACGATGCGTCGACCGGTGAGGCGACCCTCGAGCGTCGCCATCTCCGCGAACCGGAACGAGGGTCCCGAGAACACGTCCACGACCATCACGTCGACGTCGCGCCACCGCAGGACCGAGGCCATCTGGTCGGCGGTGCGCAGGATCGGGTGGCGCACCGCCGAGGTCGAACGGACCCGGTGGCCCTCCTCGGCGAAGCGACGGGCGAGGATCTCGCTCTGGCTCACCGGCTGGTCCGCGCGGCCGCCGGAGTGGATCCCGACGAAACCCAGCGACGGCCGGCGTCGACCGGTCACGACGCGCTGCCCGAGGCGCCGAGCGACGACACCACGAGACGTTCCTTGCCGCCCGAGGTGCGTGGCAGCGTCGCCACCCGTTCGACGCGCAGCTCGACGGTCGGTCCGAGCCGACGGCGCAGCTCGGCGACCAGGAACGACTCGTCCTCGGCGGAGAACCGGTCGTCGACCTCGATCAGGACCTGCAGCTCCTCGACGCGGTCCTGTCGGACCTGGGCCCGGCGCAGGTTGGGCACCCGCTGGAACGCCAGGCTCATGGGCGCCGGCCCGACGGTTGCGCCCTCGGGGGTGTGCACCACGTCGTCGACCCTGCCGATGATCTCGGCGAGGACCGGCAGGCCGCGCCCGCATGCCGAGGGCCCGCCCGCACCGGCCACCGCGAGGTCACCGGTGCGATAGCGCAGCAGCGGCATCCCGCGGTTGATCAGGCCCGTCGCGACGATCTCGGTGCCCGTCGCGGTCGGCACGAGCTCGACCACGCCGTACTCGGTGCTGACATGGAGCTCGCCGTGGTCGCACTCGGAGACCCACGCCACCAGCTCGCCCAGGCTGTAGGCGTTGGTGACCCGGCACCCGAACGCCGTCTCGATGTCCTCGCGGACCGCCGGGGTCAGCGTCTCGGAGCTGACCAGGATCGCGGTGGGACGGACCCGTCCGACGTCACCGGCGTCGAGCAGGCCACGAGCGACGCGGTGCACCGCCGAGGTGTACCCGGCCAGCACCTGGGGCGAGAAGCGCTCCAACTCGGCCAGGTACTCGCCGAGCGTCGACGCGTTCAGGTGGTACACCGAGAAGTAGACCTGGTTGAACGCCAGGTTCCGGCGCCAGTAGGGACCGCCGCGCTGGGCCTCGGGCACGATCGGTTGGCCGTGGAACGACGCCATCCGCTGACCGAGCCGGACCCCGGCCCACGAGCGCACACGCGCCTCGTAGGTGGCGTAGTTCGCCCGGACGGCGTCGAGGGTCGCCCAGTAGCGCACCGGCGTGCCGGTCGTGCCACCGGTGGTCTGGGCGACCAGCCGGGGTCGTGGGCCGTCCGGCAGGAAGCGCTCGGGGTCGGCCCGGACGGTCTCCTTGTCGAGGATCGGCAGCGCGGACAGGTCCTCGACCGTGCGCACGTCGCGCGGGTCGACGCCGAGCTCGGCGAACTGGTCGCGGTAGTGGGGCACCCGTGCGGCGCACCAGGTCACCATCGACGTGAGCCGGGAGCGCTGGTCCGCCTCGAGCTGCTCGGGGCTCCACCACTCGCGCACCGACAGGTCGGCGGTCTCGCGACGGAACCGTCCGCCGTGACGACGGGGCAGCTCCCGCAGGCCGTAACCGGTGGCGAACAGGTTCTGCACCGGCAGCGGCGCGCGCTGGTACACGCCGGAGAGGCTCACCGCGGTGCTCCGCAACCGGCGCCGCGACCGCGTCGCCGTCGCCGGCTCACGAGCCGGGCTCCGCGCGCCCCGGCACCGGGAGCGACACGTGCCACTGACGCTCGAGCATGTCGCGCAGGTGGTCCTGGAACGCCTCCAGGCTCATCGTCGCCGCGTACTCCCGGGCGGCATCGACCATGGCCGCCCAGCGCGCCCGGTCCTCGACCAGGCCCACGACCAGCTCCGCCAGGCGCGCGTCGTCGTCGGGCGGGAACACCAGGCCGCGCGACCCGCCACCGGAGATCTCCCCGGCGACCGGGCTCTCCCCGAAGATCGCGACGGTGCCGTGCACCATGGACTCGAGCAGGACCTTGCCGTAGCCCTCCTGGCGGGTCGACAGCAGGTTGAGGTCCGCCTCGGCGAACGCCGCCATGACCTCGCCGTGGTCGACCGACCCGTGGAAGGTGATGCGGTCCGCCACCCCGAGGGTGGCGGCCAGCGCCTCGAGCTCGGCGCGGCACGGTCCGTCGCCGTACACGTCGAGCGTCGCGTCCACCCCGCCGGCGACGATCGCCGGCATCGCCGCCACGATCGTGCGCTGGTTCTTGTTCGGCGTCAGCCGTCCCACGGTCACCAGCCGCCACGGCCCCGTCACGGACGGATCCGAGATGCGCCGCACCTTGTCGCGCACACCCGGCGCAGCACGCTCGAGGTCCGCCTCCGAGTAGGACGGGCTGAAGAACGGCTCCAGGTGCGGCCGGGCCGGGTCGGCCTCGGCGTAGACGCTCACGGGTCCGCCGAACCAGCGGCTCGCGAGGAGCTTGCGCTGGAGCCCGAAGAAGCGCGGCTCGCCCGCGTAGTCGTGCCAGACACCCGCGTACATGGCGGAGCGCAGGCACCCGGCACGCCACGTCGAGAAGATCGCGACCAGGCCGATGTTGCACGGGCACCGCAGATGCACCGCGTCGACCGAGCGTGCGACGCGGCGGGTCGTGCGGGCCCACGGCCAGAGGTGGGCGAGCAACCCCAACTTTGCGGCCCGGGTGTTGCCGCCCGCCTTGCGCAAGGGCTCCAGGCGGAGGTTCGTCGCACCGTACGGTGCGAAGCCCGCGGGCGGCGGGCCCGGATCGAGCGGCGCGCACAGCACGACCTCGTCGAACAGCGCCGCCCAGCGGTCCAGCTGGAGGGTGACGGGCTCGAGCGCGCAGATGCGCCCACGGTCGTCGATGTAGTGCTGGGTGTCACCGATGACGGCGAGTCGCACGGCCCTCCCTCCGGGCGTGATCGGCGGACCGCTGCGTCACAGCGTGGGGATCCGCGGGCCGGCCTCGACCATCTCGTCGGCGATGCGCAACGACGTCCGGACCCGCCGGACGGTCGACGGCAGGTGCACGGTCTCCGCGACCAGGAACCCGAGCCACTGACCCGGCGAGGCGCGGCGCTTGAGCTCGTAGGGGATGATTGCCTGCGTGAGCCCGATCAACAGGTCCTCGCGCACCTGTCGGGGCGTGTGGAACCGCTTGGTGTAGTACACCATCGACGGCAGCGGCAGCGGGGCGTCCCGGTCGCGGTGGCGGAACCCGTCGAGCGACCCGAAGGTGCGCAGTCCTCCCTCCTGGGCCTTGAGGTGGACCCGGACCGCGTGAGGGTTGTGGATCACCAGGCCCCCGCCGAGCTGGACCCGCAGGCCGAACTCCGCGTCGCCGCGACGCTGGCGGTCGTACTGCTGGTCGAACAACCCGAACTGCTCGAAGAGCCGGCGGTGGCACATGCCGTTGCCGGAGTCCCACTGGTCCGCCACGCGGAAGAAGGCGTAGCTGTCGGGCACCGGTGCGCCGATCACCGCGAGCGACGCGCCCGTCGAGAGGTCCGCGTCGTAGCGGTGCAGCCCCTCGAGGTGCTGCTCGAGGAAGTCCGGGCCGACCTCGGAGTCGTCGTCGACGAAGGCGATCCAGTCGCCGGTCGCACGCTCGACCGCTGCGTTGCGCGCCAGCCACTGCCCCCGCTCGTCCTGGAACACGACCTCGAGGTGCAGGTCGGAGAACTCCTCGTAGATCGCGTGGTCGCGCCGCGCCGGATCGTTCTGGTCCACGACCACGACCTGCTCGGCCATCACGGTCTGCTTGCGCAGCTGCTCGAGCACGGGTCGCAGCAGCTCGTAGCGACCGAGCGTGGGCAGCACCACGGTGATGGACGGATCCTCGGGCAGCTCCACCGGTGCCCGGTCGAGCGAACCCCCCGGGCCCCCCGGGCGCGCCACGGCGCTCACTGCCGCCCCGGAGGAGGCCATGGCCCGACGCACCGCGAGCGGCCGACGGTGCGCAAGGGCACGCCGCACCGCGGCGTAGCGGACCCACTTGGGGCTGAAGACACGGCGCAGGAACAGGAACCGGTCGTGCTCGAGCAGCGCCTCGGACATCAGGGTGCGGCTACCGACCAGGCGCGGGGTGTGCATCACCACCGCACCGCGGTCCATCAGGCGTCGGCCCAGCTCGAGCCCTGCGCCGGTGGTCCCCCGGAAACCTCGGTCGAGCCCGCCCAGCGCGCGCAGCGCCTCGGTGCGCACCAGCATGGCTCCGAGCGACACGCGGGTGGACACCGCCTCGACCCCGGCGTCCGCGTCGAGCGCGAGCGGCCACGTCGGCTGGATGTAGTCGTGCTCCTCGGGCTCCCCGGCGAGCCCGAAGCACAGACCGGAGTGCCACAGGTCGACGCGCCCCCCGACGAGCTCCTCCACGACCGCGACGTCGGGGTCGCCCAGCTGGGGGTCCCACAGCAGCAGCCACGGCGCCGTGGTCGACCCGATGACCGCGTCCAGCTCGGCCCCTGCGTCGGGGAGCCGGTCCGGGAGGCGGTGCTGCTCACCCAGGGGCCAGGACGCGGGGCCTCCACGGCGACCCCAGACGACCAGATCCACGACTTCCGGCACCGACGTTCCCCCTGCTGGCCGAGCATTCACGATACGCCGATCGCGGCCGAATCATGTCACGATGAGAGGCGTTCATGTCCACACCCGTCGCTGACCCGACACCGTTCCGGATGCCCCGTGCGAGCCTCGGCCTGTCCATCGCGCTCTGCACGTGGAACGGCGCCCAGTGGCTGCCCGAGTTCCTGGACTCGGTCGTCGCACAGGAGCAGCTTCCCGACGAGCTCGTCGTGCAGGACGACGCGTCGTCGGACGAGACGATGGCGATCCTCGCCGCGTTCGCCGAACGGGCGCCCTTCGACGTGCGTGTCGAGCAGAACCCGGTGCAGCTCGGCTCGAGCGCCAACTTCGAGGTCGCGCTCGGCCGGTGCCGGGGCCGCTACATCGCCCTCGCGGACCAGGACGACATCTGGTACCCGGCGAAGTTGCGCACGTTGCAGGCGGAGCTCGACAAGGACCCGACGGTGACCATGGTCTTCTCCGACGCCGACCTGGCCGACCCTGACGGACGGCCGATCGGTCGGTCGCTCTGGCAGACCCGCCTCGTCGACCGCACGCTGCGCAAGCACGCCGTGGTGTCCGACAAGATGTTCGCCCGCCAGGCCCTCACCACGGGGTGCACCGTGGTGCTGCGCCGGCGAGCCGTCGAGGTGGCGATCCCGTTCCCGGAGATCCTCGCCAGCCCGGTGGCGCCGATGCGCCACGATCGATGGCTCTCGCTCGTGGCGGCGGCCGTCGGCACCGTCCGCGCCCTGCCGGTGCCGTTGCTCGCGTTCCGCATCCACCCCGAACAGGAGACCGGCGTCCTGGTGGGCGGTGCGCTGTACTCGGCGCTCGGGCGGGCGGCGGTCGGCGTCGTGCGCGCCGACACCGCCGAGCACGTCCAGGGACACCTGGACCGTGCTGGACAGCTCGAGGCCGCTGCGGCCCGCGCCGACCTGGTGGGCGACTTCGAGAACGCCGCCCAACTGCGCGCCGTCGCCGAGCAGCACCGTCGACGGGCGCTCGGCGACCCGACCGTCCGGGGTCGCCTGTCGCTCGTGTCCCAGGGCGTCCGCACCGGCGAGTACGGCACCGGCCCGCTCGGCGTGGGGTCGGTGCTCGCGGACGTGGTCCGCGCGGTGCTGCCGCGTCCGGCGGTGCACCCGTGACCCCGCTGCGCCGCACCCGTGTCCTGATGATGACCGACGCCCTGAGCGTCGGCGGCGCGGAGCGTGTCGCGGTCGACATCGCGAACACGCTCGACCCGGAGCAGTTCGACGCCCGCTTCTGCGCGACCCGCGACGACGGCCCGCTGCACGCCCGCATCCACGAGCGCATCCCGGTCACCATCCTCGGTCGGGCCGCGACCTGGGACCTCCCGAAGCTGCTGACGTTCGCGTCGCAGGTGCGCGCCGAGGGGATCGACCTGATCCACAGCCACGGGCGGGGCACGCTCAAGTTCGTGGCGCTCACCCAGGCCCTCGGCCTGATCGACGTGAAGCACGTGTACCACGACCACTACGGCTGGCTGCACATCGACCGGGGCGCCGACCCCGGCCTGCGCAGGGCGCTGCGGGCCCACGTGGATGCCTTCATCGGCGTGGACAGCCGGCTGTGCGACTGGGCCGTGTCCACCGCCGGGGTGGACCCCGACCGGGTGCACCTGGTGCGCAGCGGGGTCGACATCGAGCGGTTCGACGACCTCCGACCGGTCGACCTCCGGCAGCGCTTCGGGCTGCCCGAGGACTCGTTCGTGCTGATGATGGTCGCCAACTTCCGCCCGCCCAAGGACCACCCGACGCTGTTGCGCGCCATCGCCGAGCTGCCCGACGACCTGCGCGGGCGGCTGCACCTGGTGATCAGCGGCACGACGACCGCGGACGTCGAGTACCACCGCAACTGCATGGCGATGGCCGAGCGTCTCGGGATCCGCGACCGGGTGCACGACATCGGCGAGCAGGACGACGTGCCGGAGCTGCTGGCCGGTGCCGACGCCGCGGTGCTGTCGTCCAAGAACGAGACGGGGCCGCTCGTCATCCTCGAGTACATGGCGGCTGGCCTGCCCTTCCTGGCGACCGACACGGGCGAGATCGCCGCCGCGGTGCGGGACCTGGGCGTCGGCTACATCCGACCCCCCCGGGACCACTACGAGGTCGCCGACGGGCTCGCGGCGCTGATGCGCGCCACGCCGGCCGAGCGGCGCGAGATGGGATCGCGCGGTCGCGACATCGCGAGGGCGCAGTTCTCCCAGGCGCTCGCGACGGGCCGGATCGAGGCGATCTACCGCGATGTCCTGGCGCTCCGGGGCGCCCCGCAGACCGTCTGAACGAACGGCCCTCAGGTCGCGATCGCTTCGGAGCACCCGCGCCCGCCATACTTGACCGTCCGCCAACGCGGTGACGGGGATCAGGGGGAACTGCTTCCGATGGAGCCGATGCAGGATCGAACCGAGACGAACATCGGCGAGTACCTCGCGATCCTTCGTCGACGCTGGCTGGTGATCGCCGGGACCGTCGTCGTCTCCGTCGCGATCGTGGCGGCGCTGGACCTGTCGAAGACGCCGGTCTACGAGGCCTCCGCTCAGCTCCTGTTGCAGTCGCGACAGTCCGAGTCGATCTTCTCCACCGGCGCCGCCGCGGTGGATCCGACACGCGCCGTGCAGAACGAGCTGAAGGTCATCAACTCGCTCGCCATCCGACGAGCCGTCGAGGAGGCCTTCGGCGCGCCGATCAGCATCTCCGCCGTCTCGGGCGGCGAGGACGACATCATCATCCTGAGCGCCACCGACACGGATCCCGAGGAGGCGGCGCGCAAGGTCAACGTGTACGCCGAGACGTACCAGAACGAGCGTCTCGACGCGATCCTCGAGGACCTCACGCAGTCACGTGAGGTCCTCCAGCAGCAGATCAACGACTTCCAGGCGCAGATCGACGAGGTCAACACGCCGCTGGCCGAGCTGGACCAGACGATCGCCGACACGCCGTCGACGAGCCCCGACTACGAGGCGCTCGTCGAGCAGCGCGAGAAGCTGAACGAGTCGATCTCGGGCCAGCGCCAGGAGCTCGAGACCCAGCTCTCCGACTACCAGCAGCGCCTCCAGCTGCTGCAGGTGTCCGAGCGTCTGACCACCACCGGCGGCGTGCAGATCCTGAACCCCGCGAGCGTGCCGGGCAGCCCGATCTCGCCCAACCTGATGCGCGACCTGATCCAGGCGGCGCTGATCGGGTTGTTCATCGGCATCGGCCTGGCGTTCCTGCTCGAGCAGCTCGACGACTCGATCCGCAGCCCCGCCGACCTCGAGCGGGTCACCAAGGACCTGCCGACGTTGGGGCTGATCCCTTTCGACGACGGGTGGAAGAACCGCGACGAGTCCAGATTGAGCACCCTGGTCGCGCCGATGTCGGCGGCGGCCGAGTCCTACCGCGGGCTCCGCACGTCGCTGCAGTACCTCGCGATCAACCGGCCCATGGGCGTCGTGCAGCTCACCAGCGCCACGTCGAGCGAGGGCAAGACCTCGACGCTCGCCAACCTGGCGATGGCCTTCGCCGATGCCGGCATGCGCGTGGCCGTCGTCGGCTGCGACCTGCGTCGCCCGCGCGTGCACCAGTTCTTCCAGGTCGACGGGTCCGTCGGGCTGACCTCGGTGCTGTTGGGCACCACGACCATGGAGCAGGCGCTCCAGCGGTCTCCCGTCCACCCGAACATCTCGGTCCTGGCGTCGGGCCCGCGCCCGCCGAACCCGTCCGAGCTGCTCAGCCTCGACCGCACATCGCAGATCATCCGATCGCTGCTGCAGACGCACTCGATCGTCTTCCTCGACTGCCCGCCGGTGCTGCCGGTCACCGACTCGCTCGTGCTGTCCCGCTCGGTCGACGCGTCGCTGTTCATCGCGATGGCCAACAAGACCTCCAAGCGGGAGATCAAGCAGTCCCTCGAACGCCTGCGCCAGGTGAACAGCCCCCTCATCGGCACGATCCTCAACGGTGTCTCCGCCGAGGGCGCGTACGGCTCGCTGTACGAGTACTACGGCTACAAGCAGAGCACCGGGGTCCTGGGCCGCTTCAAGAAGGGCAAGCTCGACGTCCCGTCGATGGACGACGTCCCGCCCGACCGTCCGAGTGGCCCGTCGTCGAACGGCGCCGGCCAACCGTCCCGGGCCCCACAGCGCTGAGCCGAGAGATGGGCGAACGGTGAGGACCCTGCGACCGTCCCGGCGATCGAAGCCGGACCGGTCCGACCGGCCGCCGGTGCTGTCGGACCCTCGCCTGGCGCAGGATTACGCACGCGACGGCTACGTCACGGTGCAGCTCCTCGACGCCGACGGCGTGGCCGCGGTGCGCGCCATCCGGGAACGGCACGGTGCGGCACCCGGCGACCCGGGCACGGGGCTGTTCAACGACACCTGGTCGACCGACCGCGACTACAAGCGCGACGTCTCGAGGGCTCTGTCGGACGCGATGGGGTCCGCCGTCGCCGACACGCTCGTCGAGCACCGGATCCTCGGTCTGGTGCACATCGTCAAGTGGCCGGGCGAGGACGGCCGAGTGCCGGCGCACCGCGACCCGAGCTTCGTCGACGAGGCAGTGCACCGCTCGGTCGCCATCTGGTGCGCGCTCGACGACCTCGGGCCCGACGACGGCGTGCTGCGGGTGGTGCCGGGCAGCCACCTGCTCGACTCGGGCGTACGGGTGCACCAGGCCTCGGAGAACCTCTATCCCGACGTCGACGCGCACTCGGACGAGCTCTCGGTCGCCGTGCCGCTGCGTGCCGGCGAGGCGATCGTGTACGACCACCGCCTCATCCACCTGTCGGACCCGATCGGTGGGGCCCGCGAACGCACCGTCGTCGCCGGGGTGATGACGCCGTCGGCGGCCCGGTCGGTCTACTCGCTGTCCACGCCCGAGGGCGACGTGACCGTCGGCATCGACGAGGAGTTCTTCCTGGCGCACCGGCTGGACTCGCTCGACGCGGACGAGGTCCTGCGGACCCTCCCCCGCGCCGAGCCGGCACCCTGTGGATCCGTCCCGATCGACCTGAAGGCGCTGCGCGCCGCACGACGGCGTCACCGCCGCCGGCTCCGTCGCACCCACTGACCGCGGCGCGTCGCGCCCGAGGGCCCCGACGCGACCTCAGGCCAGGTCGACGATGCGGTGCTCGACGGCGCGCAGGTGCGCGAGGGCCAGGAGCAGCAGGGCGACCGAGCCGAGCAGGTGGACCCAGAACCACGGCCCCGGCCACGACCCCCGCAACGTCACGTCGCGCACGGTCTCGACGTACACCGAGATCGGGTTCGCCCAGTTGAGCCAGGCGAGCCAGGACGGCAGCTGCTCGGGCTGGTACGTGATGGGGCTGGCGAAGAACAGGCCCATCACGACGAAGGTCATCGCGAACTGCAGGTCGCGCACGAACACCGTCGCGGTCGACACGAAGATGCAGGCCCCCATCGCCAGCACCACCACCGCCGCGACGACCAGCGGCAGCAGGATCACCGTGACGTCGATGCTCAGCCCCTGGACCAACGCGACGCCGATCAGGCCGACGACGGTGACCACCACGTCGATGCCGTTGCCCAGCACCTGCGACATCGGGATGATCGCCCTCGGGAAGTTGGCGTGGCTGATGGTCGAGTAGTTGTCGACCAGGCAGGTGCCCGAGCTCAGCGCCGCCGCGATGATCCGGTACACGACGACCCCGCCGAGCAGGTAGCTGAGGAACGGCAGGTCGCCACCGGTCTGTTCGAAGATGACGCCGAAGATCACCACGTAGACCGCGACGAAGAAGAACGGCTGGAGGATCGCCCAGAACGCGCGCAGCGAACTGCTGCGGTAGCGGGAGTGGAAGTCACGCGCCGTCCAGCGCGCCAGCAGGATCGCGGAGCGTCGCAGCGACGCGCCCGGCGCGGCGACCGGCGGCGCGGCCGACGCGTCGTGATCGGCCCGTTCGGTCCCGACGTCCTCGCTGCTGATGGGAGCCCTCCGTCGTCGCTGCCCCGGCGCCGACCCCGGCGACCGACCGGACCGTAGCCGGTCGCGCGGAGGATCGACCGGGCGTGGACCGTCGACGCGCGGTCGGCGATCGGCGATCGCCCGGGCCACATCGCGGGATCCAGCGGTAGTCTCGCCCTCGAGCCGAGCCGGGTGGACAGCCCCCCGGATGCTCGTCCGAGGCAGGGATGGGTCGCCCACATCGAGTCCAGGTGAACGCACCCACGATCTCCGAGGACGACCGGCGTGCGGTCGACCGCGTGCTGTCGACCGGGTGGATCGGCACCGGCCCGGAGTGCGCCGCCTTCGAGTCGGAGCTCCGTGACGTCCTGGGCGCGGCGCACGTCGTGTGCGTCAGCTCGTGCACCGCAGCGATCGAGCTGATGTTGGACCACCTCCAGCTGCGACCCGGAGCACGGGTCGCCGTCCCGGCGTGGACCTACGTCGCGACCGCGCTGCCGGCGGTGCACCGTGGCGCACAGATCGTGCTCATCGACAGCGACCCCCACACGCTCACGATGGACCCGGCGTCGCTCGAGCGTGCGATGGACGACGCGCCCGTCGACGTCGTGATCCCCGTGCACCTGGCGGGGGTGCCCGCGCCCCGCGCGCTCTGGGACCTGGCCGACGCCCACGGCGCGCGGGTCGTCGAGGACGCTGCCCACGCCTTCGGCGCCCGGGACGAGCTCGGCCCGCTGCGAGGGATCGGCAGCGTCGGCGCCGCCTTCTCGTTCCACGCGACGAAGAACCTCACCTGCGGCGAGGGCGGCGCCGTGGTCACCACCGACGACGACCTCGCGCAGTCGTTGCGCCACGCGCGCCTGCACGGTCTGGAGCGCGATGCCTGGGACCGGGAGACCTCCGGCACCTGGGCGATGGGCGATGTCGAGGAGCCCGGACGCAAGGCGAACCTCCCCGACCTGCTCGCCGCGTTGGGTCGGTCCCAGCTCGCCTCGTTCGCCGAGCGCCAGGCCATCCGCCGGGCGCTCGTCGAGCGCTACCGGAGCCGACTGGTCGACGTCGAGCGGCTCCATCTGATCCCCGCTGGGGCGGTCCCCGGCAGCGCGGACCACCTCGTGATGGTGGCGCTCCCTGTCGGCGTCGACCGGCGTGCGGTGGTCGACGCCCTCGCCGAGGAGGGCATCTCGACCGGGTTGCACTACTCGCCGCTGCACCGGATGAGCTGGTTCGCCGCCAACGCCAGCATCGCCCCGGGCGGGCTCACCGTCTGCGACGACATGGCCGACCGGGTGATGACGCTCCCCCTGCATGCCTCCCTGGGCCTCGACGACGTGGACGAGGTCTGCGCGTCGCTCGAGAAGTGCCTCGCCCATGGATGACCTCGAGCGCTCCGTGCAGGCGGTCGACCGCGCCCTGGACTGGTTGTGCGCCGATCAGGCAGCCACCGGGGAGCTCTCGTCCTACGCGAGCCCGCTCGGCGAGGGCATCGAGATCGAGTGGACACCTGACTCGCTGAAGTTCATCACCGCCCTCATCGCCCTGGCGGTCGCCGACGTCGGCGACCCGCGTGCCACGGCGATCGTCGACGGAGTCGTGCAGTTCCTGCGATCGGAGCGTGAGCACCACGCGCTGTGGCGGTACTGGACCAGCTCGAACGAGCTCTTCGACTACACCCCACCGGATGCTGACGACACCGCGTGCGCGTCGATGGCGGTCGCGCTCAGGGGCGACGACACGTCCGACAACGTCGCGCTGCTGCTCGCCAACCGCGACCGGGCCGGACGGTTCTTCACCTGGCTCATCCCCCACCGCGACCGCCTGGCCCCGCGCTACTGGTGGGCGGTCCGTGACGAGTTCCGCCGGGCGACCCGGGCCCGCCGCCAGGAGCTGTGGACCAACTCCGAGGCGTGGCCCGCCGACGTCGACGGCGTGGTCAACGCAAACGTCGTGCGCTACCTGGGACCCGAGCGCGCCCCGGCGGCCGCGGTGGAGTTCGTCGTGTCGATCATCGCCGACGGACGCGAGGACGACTGCGATTCGTGGCACCGGAACCGATCGACCCTCTACGCGTCGATCGCCGACGGTCACCGGCGGGGCGTCAGCGCCTTCGCACCTCTGGGCCCCGTGATCAACGAGCGCATCACGGAGCGGCTCGAGGCCGTCGCCGCCGGTCCGGCGCTCGATTGCGCCCAGTCGCTCGTCGCACTGCACCGGTTCGGCGCGCCCGCATCCACGTGCGATCGCCTGCACGAGGCGTTGCTCGACGCACAGCTGCCGGATGGTTCGTGGGAGCGTTCGGTCTTCTACTACGGCGGACCGCAGGAGGTCTTCGGGTGGGCCTCGGAGGCGCTGAGCACCGCCGTCGCCGTCCAGGCGCTGTCCCTGCGCAACGGCTGAATCGGGATCAGGAACCCTTGCTCCGGTAACCTCTTGGACGAAGGGGGCACGATGGCGGCGCCAGATCCAGGTGGAGCTGACCGAGCGGTCGACGTGACGCGCCCGACGGTCGCGCGCCCCCTTGCAGCCGCAGCTGCCGACCTGGTGGAGCTCGGCATCGAGCACGTGCTCACCGTCCCGGGATCCCCGGCGACCGCGCTGGTGCACGAGCTCGGCCGCGCGGGTGCGGTGATCGAGGACGCGCTGAACGAGAAGACCGCCGCGGAGCTCGCGTTCGGACGGTCTCTGGCGGGCCAGGCGACCGCCGTGGTGGTCAAGGGCAACGGCGCGCTGCTCGCAGCGGAGCCGCTCCAGAACGCGGGGCCCCACGGCATCGGCGCACCGCTGCTGCTGATCGTCGGCGACGACGTGACGTCGTCGAGCTCGACGGTGCCGACCGACGCACGCCCCCTCGGCCCGCTCCTCGTCCTGCCCGTCTTCGACCTCGGCCCGGGTGAGCTCCAGCGAGCCACGATCGCCGCCGCGATCGACGCGTCGCTCAGCACCCGGCGACCCGTCATCCTGCGGTTCACCGCCGCCATGTCCGTCGACCGCGATGCACAGGTCGCCCCGGTCCCGTCGACGGCGGCGGAGCTCGAGGCGCGCACCGTCGCCCCGCCCGACGACCCGTTCCGCCTGACCAAGTTCTCGCGGTTCGTGGAGTTCGCCGTGACCCGTGCCGGCGACCTCGAGGTCGCCGCCGACACCTCGCCGAGCGTGCAGCGCGACGGCACGAGCCGTCTGGGCATCATCGCCGCCGGCGCCACCTGGGAGTGCTTCGTCGCGGAGCTGTCCGACACGCTCGACGTGCCGGCGCTCGGCATCACGGCGGTGCATCCGCTCCCCCAGCGGGTGCTGGACTTCTGCCGGGGTGTCGACCGCGTGCTCGTGCTCGAGGAGGGCCGTCCCTTCGTCGAGGACGCCGTGCAGGAGCTGGTCGGCCGGGCCGGGCTCCGCACCAGGGTGCTCGGACAGCACAGCAAGCACCTCCCGCCGTTCGGGGCGACCACGACCGAGGACGTGGTCGCGGCGCTCGAGGGGCGAGCGGCACTCCCACTCGGCCCATCGCCACGACCGCCCGATGCGAACGTCGACGCCCACGAGTACCGACTCGTGTTCGAGGCGCTCGAGAAGGTCCAGGCCGACACCGGTGTCGAGATCCACACCTGCGTCGGCTCGTGCATCAGCGCCTCGTACGCGCCCTATTCGATCGCGACGAGCGCGTTGAACCTCGGCGGGGCGACCGGGGTCGCGGCGGGGTTCTCGTCGGTCTCGGGCCGACCGTCGATCGCGCTCATCGGCGACTACGGACTGGTCCACTCCGGTCTCACGGGGCTGCAGCTCATCGCTGCCGGCGACCTTCCGGTGCTCACCATCGTGCTGGCCAACGGCCGATCGACCAAGACCGGGGGCCAGCCGTCCGCCGTCGCCACTCGCGCCGGGTCACGACCGCTCGACCTCGAGCGCCTGGTCACCCCCGTCGCGGATGGTGCCCGGGTCGAGACGCTGGACCTCGATCGCTGCGACGTGGCCACGATGGCCGCCACCATCCTCGAGCTCCTCCAGGACCTGCCGGCCACGCTGCTGGTGCGCTCGGGCGGTCTCGAGGACCTCGCCGACCGCTGACGCCGGCAGCGCCCGACGCCGACGGCACGCGGGGGTCGCCGTGGGGCCTGCGCCTCAGCGACCGTCGGTGCGCGCGCCCGAGAGGATCGCCCGCGTGATGCGCACGCCGTCGCGGAACGGGTGCAGGTTCGACTCGCCGTAGCGCCGGGCCGCCTCCACCGACGGGACCTCGGCCACGACCAGCCCGCCACGCGCCGCGTTGGCGTTGATCACCGCTTCGACCTCGAAGCCGTCGCACGACGGCAGCAGCACGTCGCGCTCGCTGGCCCGGAACGCCGAGTAGCCGTAGAGCAGGTCGGTGTGCTGCGTGCGGTGCACGGTGTTGAACACCCAGCAGATCACCCTGGCGCCCAGATCCCTCATGGGCGTCGAGTCGGCGCTGCCGCCGCCGGGCAGGTAGCGGGAGCCCTTCACGAACTGCGCTCCGGCATCGAGCGCGTCGAGCATCGCCGGCAGCTCGGCGGGATCGTTCGACCCGTCGGCGTCCATGGTGACGATGACGTCGCCCGTCGCCGCCAGCATGCCGTCGCGCAGCGCTCGCCCCTTGCCCCGTGCGGTGGCACGCACGATCACCACATCGGGTCGGAGTCGGCGGGCGACCTCGACGGTGTCGTCGGTGCAGTTGCTGTCGACCACGACCACCTCGGTCACGGCGGGATCCAGGTGGGGCAGCACCAGCGGCAGGTTCCGCGCCTCGTCCTTGCACGGGATCACGACCGTCACCGTGCGGCGCGTCCCGACGGTGTCGAGGGCCCCCACATCGAGGTCATGCATCGGAGCGCTCCGCCAGGATCGTCGGCCACAGGTCGTCCATGATCGCGAGCGCGGTGAGCCGCGCACCCTCCTCGTTGGTGTGCGACGTGTCGTAGAAGATCGGCCCGTCGACCCCGTCGAAGATGTCGGTCAGGTCCACCGGCTCGACCTCCGACCGCTCGGCGATGCGGTCGGCGACCTCTCCCACCGCGGCGTGTCGCTCCGGCGTGATCTGCCACTGCTCGAGCGCGTCCTCGACGAGCGGAGCGTCGAGCGGGACGGTGTAGAGCTGTGGCTGCCAGTAGTGCACGACCTGCACGTCGTGGGTGCTGCCGAGCTCTCGTGCGAGCTCGACCCCGCGGCGGTACTGCGCAGCGGCCAGCTCGACGGCGAGGTCCAGGTCGTTCGACGAGCGGTAGCCCTGCTGCTCGGCCGCCGCGGTCAGCTCGTCGCGCTGCTCGTCGGTCATGGTCTGGACGTGGTTCTCCGACGGATCCAGCAGCCCGAACCGCTCACGCTCCAGTCCGAGCGACGTGTCGTTGGCGCCGTCCAGGAAGACGGCGACGTCGGGGCGCTCCCCGGCCGCCAGCAGGTCCTGGAACACCTGGGTCTCCTGCCAGTTCACGTACCCCGACACGCCCAGGTTCTCGACGCGGATGGGCACGCCCCGCTCGTCGGCGATCCGCACCATCTCGGAGGCGATGGTGTGGTCGTCACGCTGACCGAACCCGAACGCCGTCGAACCACCGAGCAGCCAGACCGTCAGCTCCGGGTCGGCCACCTCGAGGGTGCGTCGACGCCCGTCGGCCACGACCACCCCACCCTTGTCGCCGTCCTCGTTCTCCCACCCGTAGGGCCCGCCCTGCGACCATCCCCACAGGCTCTGGGTCTCGACCAGGTCGACCGCCCACGGTTGGCCGGGGAAGTACCGGGCGAACTGCGCGTCGACGTCCTCCGGGTTGAGCACGATCTCCGGCGGTGCGGCGGGAGCGGGGTCCCGGTCGCGCATCAGCAGCGGGGGCACGAACACCACCCCCGCGACGAGCAGCACCGTGATCACGACCGGCCGCCACCTGGACTTCTTCACCAGCCCTCCCCCCGAACGGCAACTGGAAGGATCGCTCAGTTCATCGAGGATTGGCCAGTCAGCGCGAGCAGCAGCTCTGGGCACGAGGCCACCAGCTCGGCCTCGATCTCCGCCCATCCCACCGGCTCCCCGGCGAACGGCGGCTCACCGATGAGCGGGAACAGCAGCATGCCCCCCTCGTCGAACGACTGCGTCGAGGCCACGTACACCGCGGTCGACCGGAGGCGGCGCAGCAGCGCGGAGGGGACGTCCACCACCGGACCGGGCGCCACGCTGGCGGCGAGCTGGCCGGCGGCGGTCTGCAGCGCGGTCACGAGCGAGTCGCGCACGGTGGCGTACTGGACGCTGCCGGGCTCGGCCGCAGCCTGGAACGTCTGGGCCTGACCTTCCTTGACCGCCGAGGCGACCACGAAGAAGGACTGGCAGACCAGGGCGTTGCTGTTCGGGATCGGGATGCGATCCGGCAGCGTCGTCGTGGTGGTGGTCGTCGTGAAGTCGGTCGCGTCACCCTCGATCGGCCGCACCTCGCCCGGGATCGTCGGCCCGCCGGGGATCGTCGTCGGTCCGCCGCTCGCATCGGGTGTGGCGAGCTCGAACTCCGAGCGATCGACGCCGCCGTCGTCGCCGGAGAAGCCGGGCATCGACTCGGAGGCGTCCTCGGTCCCGCCGCATGCCGCCAGGAGCAGCGCAGGGACCAGCAACGCCAGCGACAGCAGCGTCCGCATCCGACGTCCGTCCATCACCACCCCCTCATCGCCCGTCCAGGGTGCACCCGCACCGGTCGCCCCGAACCGGGGCGACGACCCGACGATGGTACGACCTGCGCCCGGCGATGTCCCAGCGCCGCGGAGCGTTCCTTCAGCTCCCGCAGGATGCGCTCACGACGAGCCCGACCTTCACGGAGCATCGTCGCACGACACGGTCCGATCGTCGGTCACCACGCAGACCCGATGGCCCCACACGGCCAAGGTCGACGGACCGACCGCCGGGGCCGGCCCCTCGACGGGCTCCGGAGCGGACGGCCCGAGGGATCCGCTGCGCCAACAGCTGACGCCACCGCCCGTCGCCGAGCTGCAGGTCCCACGATCGCCGACCGCCACCTGCTGTGGAGCGGTGAGGCCCCGGACCGCAGTCGGTCCGTCGTCGACGGATCGATCGAGGGCCTCGGGACCGGCGGCACCCCAGCAGGCGACGGCGGCCTCGGAGGTCACGGCGCACGAACCGAGCAGCCCCGACGAGAGCGCCTCGACATCGGCCAGCCCGGGGACCGGTCCGGGTCGTGTGCGGTCGCCGCCGTCCTCGCCGAGCTGGCCGAGCCCGTTGAGCCCCCAGCAGCTCACCGAGCCGTCGCGCACCAGCGCACACGTGAACCCTCGCCCGGCGGAGAGGGCCACGACGTCGCGCAGGCCGACGACCTCGACCGGCTCGAGGCGATCCTCGGTGGAGCCGTCGCCCAGCTGGCCGAACTCGTTGCCGCCCCAGCAGCGCACGGTCGTGTCGTCGAGCAGCGCGCACGCGTGGTTGCCGCCGGCGGCGATGCCGCTCGCCGAGTCCACGCCGATGACCTCCCGGGACTCCATCGCGATGTTGAGGGTGGTGCCGTCACCGATCTGGCCCGACAGGTTGAAGCCCCAGCACCGGACCGTCCCGTCGCCGATCACCGCGCAGGTGAAGTCGTCCCCGGCGCTCAGCGTGGTGGCGTCCGCGATCCCGACGACGGGCGAACGCGCGACGTCGGCGTCGTCGGTCGACCCGTCACCCAGCTGGCCGTACAGGTTCGCCCCCCAGCACGAGACCGAGCCGTCCTGCGCGAGCCCGCAGGCGTGACGCTGGTTCGCCGACACCGCCACGGCACCAGTCATGCGCTCGGCGGGCACCGCGCCGCTCGTGCACGCAGCAGCGGTGGCGATCACGCCGAGCACGACGAGTGCGGTGATCCTGCGCCGGCCCACGGGGTCAGTCGTCCTCCCCGCTGACCTCGTGCAGGAGGTAGGCGGGACGGCCGCTCAGCTGTCCGAGGATGCGCGCGGCGTACTCGCCCAGCAGCGCGAGCGCCGCCAGCACGGCGCCCACCAGGGCGAACGCGATCCACACGAGCAGCCAGTCGAGCGCGATCGGACCCGTGCGTGCGGCCGCCATCACGAGCACGACGACGACCCCGGACGCGCCCGCCAGCATGCAGACCGCGCCGAGGACCCAGGCGAACAACAGCGGGGACACGGCCGAGCCGGTGATCATGTTCATCGTGTGCGAGATGAACATGGCGAGCGAGTAGCGGGTGCGCCCGGAGCGTCGAGGGTCGTGGCGGACCACCACCTCGGCGACCCGGGTCGTCGTCGACATGAGGAACCCGTCGATCGAGAACATCGGCCCGGGTGACCCCTCGACGGCTCGCCGCAGATCGGTGCGGAACGCGCGGAACGACGTCACCCCGGTGGCACGGGGGACGCGGAAGACGTGCTCCAGGGTCCACTTGGTGAGCGCCGTGGCGGTGCGGCGACCCAGGCCGTGCTGGTAGCGCTCGGCGATGCCGTAGACCAGGTCGACGCCGGGCACGAGCGCCCCGAGCAGCGCGGGGATCTCGGACGGCGGCTGCTGCAGGTCGTCGTCGATCGTCACCACGACCTCGTGGCGCGCGGCCCGCACGCCGCACAACACCGCGTTCTGCTCGCCGAAGTTCCTGGCCAGACGGATGCCGCGCACCTGCGGCACCCGCTCGCCGAGCGACTCGATGACCTGCCACGACCCGTCCGAGCTGCCGTCGTCGACCAGGACGACCTCGTACTCGTCGACGACGCCGTCGAGGGAGCGGGCGATCTCGTCGACGAGGTCACCGAGGGTGTCGTGGGAGTTGAACACCGGCACGACCACGGACACGCTCACGACGGACCGCTCCACCACGTCGTCACGCTCCCCCTCGACCGTGTCGGGACGTCAGGAGCTGCGGCTGAGCGAGAAGCGACGACGGCTCCGACGCTGGCGACGCAACAGCTCGTCCATCGTGAGCGGCTCGACCTCGTAGTGGTCGATCTCGGTGAAGACGCGCCCCCACGGCTTGTCGCCGATGTTGAAGCTCGTGAAGAAGTCGAGGTCGACCTCGTAGCCCTCGACCCGACCGTCCTCGGTCCGGTAGTAGTGCACGGGCTGGGCGTCGGCGGGGATCGCGTTGAGGTAGGCGGCCACTCGGTTGCGGCCGGAGCGGTTCTGGCCGGTCGTGTGCAGCACCCGACCGTCCATGACCATCACGTCGCCGACGCCGACGTGCACGTCGACCATCAGCTCGTCGCAGATCTGCTCGCTGATCTCCTGGAACGGTGCGGGGAAGCCGGGGCTGCCACGCAGGCCGTCCATGTAGCGGTGGCTGCCGGGCAGCACCCGCATGAGGCCCTCGAGCTCGGTGATCGGCGTGAGGGGCATCCAGCAGGTGAGCCCGCCGCCGTGCGTCTCGTCGATCGTGTTCCAGTCCTGGTGCAGCGGCACGACGGTGGATCCGGTCGGGGGCTTGACCATCATCGCGGCGATCAGGCACTGGTGATCGGCGAGCACCTCGTCGCACGAGCTCCACACGATGTCGCGCAGCGCCGCGTCGACGCGCTGCTTGTAGGTCTGGTCCTTGGAGTGGATGCTCGCGTAGTACCCCGCGTCGATGCCCGAGTCGATGCGCTCGAACACGTCCAGTGCCGCAGCGACCTGCTCGTCCGAGAGCGCGCGGACGACGACATAGCCGTCGCGCTGGAACTGCCGGTCGAGCGCCCGATCCTGGAGTCGTTGAGCAGATTTCCGCATGTCACCCCCCGCAGAGCTCGAAGTGTACCGATTCCGGGCGCCGGGAACCCATCGGCGCCGGCCACCGCAGGCCCTGGCGATACCCTCGGGCGGTGCGACTCTGGCGACGACGGCGAGCGGACCCGCCGCGGATCCCACCCACGGACACGGTCCGGGACCCCGGCGGCACGGTGCAGGACCCCGGCGACACGGTCCCCGACGCCGTACCGGTGGCCGACGACGGCGTGCGCATGGTGACCGGCTACGAGGACGTCCGGCGGATCCTCCGTGACCCGGCGACGTTCACCGCGGGGGGCGACACGATCGACGTCGGCCAGGCCCGCCCGCTGCTGCCGCTCCAGGCCGGGCCGTCGGAGCACCCACGGGTGCGTGCCGCGCTCGAGTCGGTGTTCAGCGCCCGCAACGTGTCGCGCCTGGAACCGGCGCTGCGACGTCACGCCAACGCCCTCATCGACACGTTCAGCGCCGCGGGCACGGTGGACGTGAACGCCGCGTTCTCGCGCCCGTTCCCGGTCCTCGCACTGCTGGAGCTGCTGGATCTCCCGCCCACGGACGTCACGCTCGTCCGGGGGTTCCACGACGACCTCCTCGGGCCCGGCGCCGCGGCCGAGCCCGACGCCCGGCGACGGGTGGGCGATGCGATCTACGCCTACGTCGCGCCCATCGTCGCCGCACGCCGCGGTGGACCTCCCGGCGACGACCTGATCCGCACGCTGCAGCGGACGCCCCTCGACGAGGGCGGGCTGACCGACGAGGAGATCGTCGACATCTGCTACCTGCTCGTGCTCGCCGGCGTGGACCCCGTCGGCGGGGCCCTCGCCGGCACCGTCGCCCACCTGGCCGGCGACCCCTCGGGACGCGCCCGTCTGATCGAGGACCCCCCGGCGCTGCGGCGCACCGTCGAGGAGCTGCTCCGATGGGGCTCGTCGGTGAAGGTGATCAGCCGGACGACGACCTGCCCGGCGCACGTCGGCGGGGACGACGTGGCAGCCGGACGACGGGTCGGTTGCGCGCTCAGCGCCGCGAACCGCGACCCCTCGGTGTTCGCCGACCCCGACGCCCTCGATCCGCAGCGCAGCGCCGTGCCCGCCCACCTCTCGTTCGGCGCCGGCCCGCACCACTGCGTGGGCGCGCAGTTCGCACGCCTGGAGCTGCGCGTGGCGCTGGAGGAGCTGCAACGACGCCTCCCCGACCACCGGCTCGATCCGGCCGCTGGCCCCGTCGACCCGGCGACCATCGGCGCGCACGACCGCCTGGAGCTCGTCTTCGGCCCCCGTACCCCCTCGGTCTGACGCCTCGAGCGGTGTGCCTTCCGCGGCGATGCCCCTGTACCATCGACGCAGCGCCGGGCCCGGCGGGGATGGGCACGGTGGCCAGGCCGGACGGTCAGGAGGGGGTCGATCGATGAGCGAGCGTCCGAGGCTCTCGAACGACGAGCTCGACGCCCGCTACGAGCGCGACGGCTACGTCGTCGTCCGGGGCGCGGCCGCCTCGATCGTGCGGCCGTTGCTGTCGACGCACCGTCGCCTGGTCGGCAAGGCCCCCGCGGGGTTCCACTCCACGCCGTATTTCCAGGACCTCGAGCTCAAGCGTGCCGTGCACCGCGAGCTGACCGCGGCGCTCTCACCGGTCGTCGACGAGCTCGTCACGGGCCACCGCATCCTGTTGTCCAGCTTCATCTCCAAGCGGCGGGGTGCGGAGGGCGTGATGCCACCGCACCAGGACTGGACCTTCGTCGACGAGCCGGGCGCGAGCTCGATGAACTTCTGGGTGCCGCTGGTCGACGTCGACCGACGCAACGGCGCGCTGTCGGTGCTGCCCGGCGGTCAGCGGGTCCCGGCGAACATCCGCGGCAGCGGGACCGACAACTCCTTCGCCAGGGTCGAGCAGTTCGCGGCCGGACGGATGGTCGAGCTGGAGATGTCGGCGGGCGACGTCGTCATCCACGACCACCGACTGCTGCACGCGTCCCCTCCGAACTCCCGACGACGTCCCCGTGTCGTCGCCGGCTGCGCGCTGGTGCCGGCCGACGCGACGGCGGTGCACTACCGCCAGGTCGCACCGGGACGCCTCGAGAAGTTCGAGCTCGAGGACCGCTTCTTCACCGACCACACCTACGGCGACCCGACCTTCCCACCGAGCGCACGTCTGCTCGGCACCGTGGAGCACCACAACCCCGTGTTCGACGAGGCCGACCTGCCCGCCCTGAGCGGCCCGGTCGCGCCGGCCGAGGACGGCTGAGCGTGACGTCCGGCGAGCGCCCATGACCGCCCACGTGAGCTCCGCGACGAGGGTGCACCCCATCCGCTTCCACTCGACGCAGCACCAGGACGCGTTCGACCGACTCGGGTACCTGAGGGTCCCGTTCCTCGACGACGTCGCCCTCGCGGAGCTGCAGGACCTGTGGCAGGCGGTCGGGCCCACCTCGGTGGACGGCATCTGGTCGAACATCCACGACCTCGAGCCCGACGTGAACCGACGCGTCGACGAGACCATCCGGCGGCTCTTCGCCCGGCCGGCGGCGCGGGTGTTCGACCGGGCCCGCCTGGGCGGATCCAGCTTCTTGGTCAAGGGCACCGGACCCGACAGCGCGTCGGCACCGCATCAGGACTGGAACAACGTCGAGGAGGACCGCACGCTGTCGGTGTCGATCTGGGTGCCCCTCGTCGACGTGGACGAGTCCAACGGTGCGCTCCAGGTGATCCCCGGATCGCACCGCTGCCGACCGTCGATCCGTTCGCTCGACACTCCGTCGCTCTACCTGGACTTCACCGACGAGCTCGAGCCGTACCTGCAGGCGGTCCCGGCGCGCGCCGGTGACGCCGTCCTGTACGCCCACAACCTGTTCCACGGCTCACGACCCAACCACTCGGAACGGATCCGCGTGAGTGCGGTCGCCGGGGTCACCCACGAGCAGAGCCGCCTGGTGCACTACCGCCGGGTCGACGACCTCTCGCCGGACACGTTCGACGTGTTCGAGGTGGAGAGCGACTTCTACTTCAGCGGCATCCCCGACATGACGGCCGGACGGATCCCGCCCACGGCGCGACCGGCCGGTCGTGTCGAGGTGCCGGACCACGAGCTCCGACTGGCCGACGTGGTGGCCGCCGCAGTGGCGAGCGGGGCCGGGGTGGACGGGACCGGGGCGGGCGGGACCGCGACGTCGGAGGAGCGACCATGACGACACTGCCACCGACCCTGGTCGACGACGCACTCGAGGCCGAGTTCTGCGAACGGGGCTGGGTCGTGGTCCCGCTCCTGAGCGAGCAGGAGACCACGCGGCTCCGCGACTTCTACCGCACGCGGACCGCCGACGGCTCGCAGAACGCCGAGGGCGCCTACAACCCGACCTACGCCGAGTTCAGCGTCATCCACAGCACACCGGAGTTCCGCGCCGAGGCGTACCGCGAGATCGTCGACGTGGTCGGCGTGCGCGCCCAGGAGTGGCTGCAATCCTTCCGGCCGCTGGTCGCGAACTTCGTGAACAAGCTTCCTGGCCAGGGCGTCGTCCCGATGCACCAGAACTGGTCCGTCGTGGACGAGCAGCGCTTCCGGTCGGTGTCGGTCTGGGTCGCGCTGGTCGACTGCACGGTCGAGAACGGGACGCTCGAGCTGCTCGCGGGGAGCCACCACGACTTCCGCGACCCGCGTGGCATGTGGGCCTACGAGGCGTTCGCCGACGTGGCGGACGACGTGCACGCCCTGCTCGACCGGGTCGAGGTCCGTGCCGGACAGGCGATCATCCTGGACGACGCCGTGGTGCATTACTCGCCGCCCAACGAGTCCACACGCGACCGGCTGGCGATCCAGCTGATCATGGTCCCCGAGTCGGCGACGCCACGGTTCTTCCAGCGGGTGGACGGCGACGACGACCAGATGGTGGTCGACGTGTGGGAGGTCGAGGAGCGGTTCTTCTGGGACTTCTGGCATGGCGACGGCGACGCTCGCTACGGCACCGTCGTCGACCGGATCCGGATCCCGTCGGCCCGGGTCGGGGCCCAGGAGTTCCTCGAGCGCTACCGCAGCTCAGCCGGCTGACGACGCCGCGTCGGGCTCGTCAGCGGCCGTGACCGTCCAGTCCGTGTCGAACTGCAGGCCGGGTCGCGTGCTCGGCAGCCCCAGCACCTTGAACGGCGCCGAGATCGTCGCCAGCGCACCGAGGTGCTCCTGGGTGTGGTCGTCGGGGTCGAGTCCGTGCAGGGCGGCGATCCTCACCTTGAACGAACCCGGCGAGAACGGCAGTCGGTCGGTGCGCACCGAGACCCGCCACGTGCCGGGACGACGGAGGATCTCGCTCGGGCCGATGTCGGGATCCGCGAAGACCGCCCGACCCATCGTGTAGATCGACATCACGAGATCGGCGTCGACCGGCTCGTCGACCTCGACGACGACGCTCAGCTCCAGCGGGTCGTTCGGGTGGATGCCGGCGGGCTCGACCACCAGCTCGCGGAACCGCACGTGGCCGTCGCCCGGCGCGGTCGCCAGCATGGGCAGCGTCGGGAAGCGCTCGTCCTTGGTCGTGTCGGTGATCGTGTCCTCACCCAGGTAGCGCTCGATCACCGTGAGCGGGTCGCCGGCGAGCACCACGGTGCCGTTCTCGAGCAGCACGGCGTGGTCGCAGATCTGGGTGATCAGCCAGTTGCTGTGCGAGACCGCGATCACCGCGGCGCCGGCGGCGTGCAGCTCACGCACACGCTCGACGCACTGCTGCTGGAACGCCCAGTCGCCGACCGACAGCACCTCATCCAGGATCACCACATCGGCGTCGAACGCAGTGACCAGCGAGAAGCCGAGCCGGGCGCGCATGCCGGTCGAGTAGCGCTTCACCGGCATGCCCATGAACTCGCCGAGCCCGGAGAACTCCACGATCTGGTCCTGGCGCCGGTCGACCTCCACCGCCGGCACGCCGAACAGCGCACCGGCGAAGCGCAGGTTCTCGTACCCGGTCAGATCGGGATCGAAGCCGACGCCGAGCTCGATCGCGGCGGCGATCCGCCCGGCGACCTCGACGGTTCCGCTGGTGGGCCGCACGATGCCGGCCAGCACCTTCAGCAGCGTCGACTTGCCGGCGCCGTTCTCGCCGACGATCCCGACGGCCTGGCCCCGGTGCACCTGCAGCGAGACGTCGTCGAGGGCGTTGAAGTGGTCACCCCCGGTCGTCTCGCCCATGGGGCCCGGGACGAGCGCGCGCCAGTTGGAGCGCTCGGAACCGAGCCGATAGGTCTTGGTCACGTGCCGGACGTCGGCCACCACGGTCATGGGTCGAGCAGCGCCATGAAGAGGGAGCTCGACCCGACGGTGTCCGGCGACGGCACCAGCGTCGCCCGGACCGTGGTCGGGCCACCGTCGGTGCCGAAGGTGAGCACTGCGCGGTGCACGCCGTGCTCGGCGGATTCGACCTCGTAGCGCATCGTGACACCGGCAGCAGCCGCGATCACCGTCATGATCTGCTCCAGGCCGGTCCCGACCCAGTCGTCCGGCCCTAGCCACGCTGCCCACTCCGGCGCGACGACGTCGACGACCACGTCGTTGACGAGCTCGAGCTCCACCAGCGCGTGGGGGGTCACCGAGGACAGCTCCTTGCGCTGTTCACCCCGCAGGTCCACTGCCGTCGGTGCAGGAGCGGTGCCCACGTGGACCGCCACCTCGGCCCGGCGTCGAGCGTCGAGCGCCTCCGAGAGACGCTCGACGGCATCGTCCCAGATGGCCAGGGCGTCCGGGCTCAACGTCGCCCGCATCCCGACGTCATCCGACAGGGTGCGCACGGCCTGCTCGAGCTCGGCGGTCGGCATGGTGAGGACGTTGAACCTGGCAGGACCGTCGACCCAGATGACCCGCGGGTGGAGTCCCCGGCGATCCACCTCGCGGAGGAAGGGGCCGAGCTCGCGCCAGTTGTCCGCCATCAGGCACATGCACAACGTCAGGGGTGCGCCGGTCACGGCCGTGATCGCCGCGAACCGGTCGACGTTGCGCCACAGCCGTTCGGCATCGGTGCCGACACGGATCCGCTCCAGGGTCGCCGGTTCGATCGCATCGATCGAGACGATCAGCTCCATGGCGAGATCCCCGACCCAGCGTTCGACGTGCTCGTTCCAGATCGTCCCGTTGGTCGTGACGCAGACCTCCCGGGTACCGCCGAGCTGGCGGAACCGGTCCCAGATGCGCCGGTTCTCGCGCGCCAGGAAGGGCTCCCCGCCCTTGAACTGCGCACGCACCAGGTGCGGGAGGAACTCATCGAGCTCGTCGAAGAACCGGTCGTCGTAGGCCGCCGGCATGGGATCGCGGCCCTCGCGGTGGTGCCGGATCGCGGACGAGAGCCCTCCGTTGCACATGACGCACTGGAGGTTGCAGCGGTTCGAGAGCGCGAAGTCCATCATCGACGGGTGATCGGGCACACCCGGCGACGACAGCGCGTAGCGGTCGAAGTCGGCAGCGAGGCTGGCCTCGCGGCGGCCGGCGGTGATGTGCTGGCCGCACTCCCAGCAGCCGTAGCCGAAGTCGCCGACGGCGACGGCGTCTCGGAGGATGGCTGCGGCGTCACCCTCCCAGATCTCTCGGATGGAGCGCCGCTCGTCGCCACACACCCGGCCGAGCAGATGCCAACCGCCGCAGCAGGCGGCGACGTACCCGTCGGGTCGGAAGTAGAGGGAGGTGCTCGGCGCAGCGCACGCGGCGACCAGCGACGCACCCGGCACCTGGACTCCCGCAGCGATCTTCCCCGTCACGACGACCCCTCGACCCCGCCCGGACCGGCCGGACGAGCGACTCGACACGACCCTGGAACGACTCCAGCTGCCCGACGAACCCGAGGAAGGCTACCAGGGATGCCCCTCACCGCCGCTGGGCGGGCGCCCTGCGGCGGCCGGTCCGGGGAGGGTCCGCGGTACCCTTCGACGTGACGCCACACCCTGGGGAAGGACCGGGCGGTTTGGGGGACTCCACGCAAGGCTCGGCAACCGTCGTCGTCCGGTCCGACGGCCGCTGGTGGCTCGCGCCCCCGACCGCGTCGACGCCCACCGAGCTGTCCGTGCAGCAACTGCTCGACCTGGTGGCGTCGTCCGCGCTGTCGGGCCGCGCCGAACGGCCCGCGCTGGACGCGCCCGAGCTCCCGGCCACGGCCACGGTCGCGCCGCACGCCGCCCTCACCGGTGTCGTCGACGGCGGCCACCTGGTCACCACCGGACCCGGCAGCGTGCGCTACCCACTCGACCGAGTCGACCTCCAACTGCTCGATGCGCTCGACGGACCAGCGGCGATCACGGAGCTGGGCCTGCCGTCGGACCCGGGAGCGCGTGCCCGGCGTGTCGCCACACTGGTGGCGGCCGAGGTGCTGCGAGTCGTCGACCCGCCGAGCGGCAGCGAGCGCGTCGCGCCCGTCGAAGGGCAGGCACACCACGGCGCCACGTCCGCCGCAGCGCCACGACGGCAGCGGGCCGATCGGCCGAGGACGCCCGACCGGGGCGGCGACCGGATCCCCGTGTACTCGGTCTGGCACCCCACGGTCGGGCCGCTCCTGTCGCTCGCGATGTTGACCGCCGCCGCCCGTTCGCACGACGGCGGGGTCCTGAACGATCGGTTCGAGATCCGACGACCCGAGCGCGCCGAGTCCTGCCTCGCCGATCTGGCCGAACGGAGCGGGCCGGCGATCCTGCTCTGCTCGGACTACGTGTTCACGATCGACGACAACCTCCACACCGCCCGTGCGGCGCTCGAGCTCGTACCCGAGCTCCTGGTCGTGCACGGCGGCCCCAGCGCACCGAAGTACGAGGCCGATGCCGACCGGTTCCTCGACGAGCACGGCGACGTCGCCCACGTGCTGGTCCGTGGCGAGGGCGAGCGCACGATCTGCGAGCTGCTCGACGCACTCTCCGACGCCCCGACACCGCTCGACGTCGGGCGCCTGGGGTCGGTCGACGGTCTCAGCTTCCGGGATCCGGCCACGGGCGCCACGGTGCGGACCCCGGACCGGGAGCGCATCACCGACCTCGACGCGCTGCCCTCGCCGTTCCTGACCGGCGAGTTCGACGAGATCCCGCTCGACGAGTGGAGCCAACCGCCGTACTTCGAGACCAACCGCGGGTGCCCCTACGGCTGCACCTTCTGCGACTGGGGCTCGGCCACCCAGTCGAGGATCCGCAAGTTCGACCTGGAGCGGGTGACCGCCGAGTTCGAGTGGGCCGCCTCACGAGGGCTCGCCGGGACCTACATCTGCGACGCGAACTTCGGGATCCTCCCCCGCGACGTCGAGATCGCCGAGGCGCTCGCCGACATCCGAGCCCGACACGGAGCACCCGACTTCGTGACCTTCACACCGGCGAAGAACACGACCCGCCACCTGACCCGGATCCTCGACATCTTCCGCGACGCCGGCATCGCCACGAACACGAGCATCTCGCTGCAGACCACCGACGAGACCACGCTGGACGTCGTCGGCCGCAACAACATCTCGACCGACGCCTACCTCGCGCTGGCGGCCGACCTCCGCCGACGTGGACACGCGCTGACCGGCGACCTCATCCTGGGGCTGCCCGGCCAGAGCTACGAGACCTACCGGGCCGATCTGCAGTTCATGCTCGACCACGAGATCATGCCGCGCACCTTCTCGCTGCGGCTGCTGCCGAACGCGCCGATCAACGAGCCGAGCCACCGCCGCGAACACCGGATCGAGACCACCGACCGCGGCGTCGTCGCGTCCACGGCGACGCTCGGGCCCGAGGACCGCCGGCGCGCCGCACGGCTCCGCCACGTCGAGGCGATCACCGAGCGCTACGGCCTGCTCCGCCACGTCATGCGCCACCTCCAGTGGGACCAGGACATCCCCGCCACCCGGGTCATGGAGGCCCTGCTCGACGTGACGGGCCGAGCGCCCGAGGAGCACCCGTCCCTCTCGTGGGTGGTGGGCTACTACGACCTGTTCCCGGTGGCGCCGTTCGGGTGGGCGGCGTTCTACCGGGACGTGCACCGGCTGGTGCTCGAGGAGCTGGGCGCGCAGGACGGCTCGGCGTTGCGCACCGCGCTCGCGGTCCAGGAGTTCCTCATGCCCCGGCCCGGTCGCCGCTTCCCCGAGACACTCGAGCTCGAGCACGACTACGTCACGTACTTCCACGAGTCCACCAGCGAGCTGTACCGCTCCGGCCACGCGGTCGCGCCGACCCGCCGCCTGGCGGAGCACCCGCCGGGCACCCTGACCGTGTCGGGTGACCCCCTGGGGCTGTGCACGACGGGTCTCGAGTTCTGGGGCGACAGCCGCGACGAGACGTTCGAGGGCGACTTCCAGATCGGCGCGCTCGCAGCGAACGAGCTCGACTCGCCACTCGTGCGGCTGCTGCCCGGGATCGTGTCGGACCGCGACGTGGTCACTCGTCGCCTCGAGGTGGCGACCTGCGGGGTCCCCTTCGACGACGTGGAGGGAGCGGACGACGCTCAGCCCGAGCAGACCCGAGAGGAGGGCTCGGAGGTCGCGCCGGACGTCCTCGTGCGCCTGGGACGGCTCCGCGCACGCGCCGCCGACAACTGAACACGCGGTCCCGTCACCACCAGGCGGCCGGGTCGACCACCTCGTGGTACCAGAGCACCGCGCCGCACACGACGTGGGCGACCAGCGCCACGGCGATGACGACGGCGCGCACGTCGAGGCGCCGCCGTGGTCCGACCAGGTCCACGAGGACGAGGCGCATCGACTCGACGAAGAGGATCAGCGCCGCGATCTGGGGCCCCCAGATGAAGTCGCCGTAGTCGACCCGCCCCGTCACGGTGAACAGGCAGAAGATGGCCAGTCCGACCCCGAAGGTCAGCCACGCCATGACCAGGGTGAGCGAGGCCCTGGCGCGTGACCAGTGCAAGGCGGTCACCAGCAGCGGGAAGAGCACCGACAGCACGACGAGCACCACGAACCACCACGGCGAGCGTCCTCTCGACTCGAAGAGGTCGTTGATCACCTTGAACGGCGCGAGCGCGAAGCTGCCCTCCCCCTGCGCCATGAACAGCTGGAACAGCAGCACCGCCGTGGAGGGCGCGACCAGACCCCACCAGAAGAGTCGGGCGTCGAAGGTCCGGCCACGCCATCGCGACCACACCGCCAGCAGGCACATGGCCGGCAGGAAGCACACCGTGAAGCTGGGCTTGGCGTGCAGGACCGATGCCGACAGCACGGCGGCGAGCACCACGGTGCGGGTGGGGTTGCGGTCGAAGAACCCCTCGACGACCACCCAGAAGAGTACGACGGCGAGCAGGCGGGCCAGGATCACCGTCGGGTTCTCGTAGCTGGTGATGCTGACGTAGCCGTTCAGCAGGTTCTGGTCCGACCACGTGAGCACCGTGATGGGTGCCACGACCATGGCGCTGGTGGCGAGCACCCCGCACACGGCACGCACGCCACGCCCGGTCGTCCCGCCCGACGAGGCCAGCAGCTTGGCGTACACGAGCTGCGCGAGCAGCACCGTCGCGACGAGCAGCACGACGACACCCGAGATGTCCCAGATGGCGGCCCGGTCGCCCAGATCGGGGTCCAGGCGCTCGAGCGCCTGGAACGGGACGACCGCCCGCACCCCGATCACCAGCTGCTCGTAGAGGTAGTACGGCAGCGGCGTGCGGCCGGTCACGCTCAGGTACTCGGCGAAGCGCAGGTGCGCGCCGACGTCGGTGCGCAACCCAACCGATGCCAGCGCCGGCAGGTAGATCGCCGACACGACGACGGTGAGCACGACCCGGTCGAGCAGCCGCGGTCGCTCGCCGGTCGCGCTCCCCTCCGCCGTTTCCATGCCCGAGACCGTAACCTCACTCCATGTCAGCGATCGTCCAGGTGGGGGATCCGGGGCGCGCGTACGCGGAGCTGGCCGACGAGCTCGACGCCGCGGTGGCGAGGGTCCTGCGGTCGGGCCGCTATGTGCAGGGCCCGGAGCACGACGCGTTCGAGGAGGAGTTCGCCCACCACGTCGGGGCGCGCCACGGCGTCGGCGTCGCGAACGGCACCGATGCCCTGGAGCTCGCCCTCGTCGCGCTGGGCTGCGGGCCGGGTCGAGAGGTCGTCACCGTCGCCAACGCCGGCGGGTACGCCGCCGCTGCTGCGGTCGCCACCGGCGCGCGTCCGGTGTTCGCCGACGTGCTGGCCGACTCGCTGCTCATCGATCCGTCCGACGTCGACGGACTGATCGGGACCGACACCGCGGCGGTGGTCGTGACCCACCTGTTCGGGCACGTCCACCCCGCCGTCGTCGAGTTGAGCGCCCTGTGCTCGCGCCGTGGGGTGCCCATGGTCGAGGACTGCGCCCAGGCGACGGGGGCCAGGCGCGACGGTCGTCACGCCGGCGCCTTCGGGACCGTCGCCGCCCACAGCTTCTACCCGACCAAGAACCTCGGTGCGCTCGGCGACGCCGGCATGCTCACCACCGACGATCCGTCGCTGGCCACACGGCTCCGAACCCTGCGCCAGTACGGCTGGGACGAGCACCGGTGCAGCTCGGTCAGCGGGGGGCGCAACAGCCGCCTGGACGAGCTGCAGGCCGCAATCCTCCGTGTGAAGCTCCGCCACCTCGACGACGCCGTCGCCCGGCGGCGCGCCGTGGTCGAGCGCTACCGCCGGGCGTGCCCCGGCCGCTGGTGGGCCGGCGAGGACGGTCCGGCCTACGCGGCGCACCTGGCCGTGACGCGGACATCCGATCGCCCGGCCTTCCGTGCCGCAGCCCTCGCCGCCGGCGTCGCGACCGGGGTGCACTTCGAGCACCCGGACCCCGCACAGCCCGCGTTCGCCACGTGGTCCCGCGCCCTGCCGGAGACGGAGCGGGCGTGCGAGCAGGTGGTGACGGTGCCGTGCCACCCCGCGCTCACCCCGTCGGAGATCCACGTGGTCGCCGAGTTCCTCGTGGGTGCGCCATGACCCGGGAGGAGTCCACGTCGTTCCACCCGAACGCGGCCGACATCGAACGACGGGCCGACGGTGCGGTCCATGTGGCGTCACCGGTCGAGCAGGGCGTCGTGGCGGCCGGCCCAGCGTGGCTGCACCGCCTGCCTCGCTTCGACGACCCCCGCGGCACGATCGTCGTCAACCAGGCCCCCGAGCAACTGCCCTTCGTGCCCACACGGATCTTCCAGGTGTTCGACGTGCCGGAGGGCGAGATGCGCGGCGACCACGCACACCGGCGCTGCCACCAGTTCATCATGGCGTTGACCGGCTCGGTCCTGGTCGTGGTCGACGACGGCCGGCAACGCTTCAGCGTGCGGCTCGACGAACCCCACCTGGGCCTGCACGTCCCACCGCTCACCTGGTCGATCCAGCGGGACTTCGCGCCGGGCTCCCGCGTCCTCGTGCTCGCCTCGGAGCCCTACGACCGCGCCGAGTACATCGACGACTACGCCGAGTTCACCGGCGTCGTCGAGGCTCGCTCGAAGCCCAGGTAGACGATGCGGAGGCCGTCCTGGAGGTGCAGCTGGACGAACAGCTGCACCGACCGAGTAGCGCTGAAGCTCGCCGAGTCGGGCAGCTCGTGGCCGTCGCCGTGGTCCAGGTAGGTCGGCTTGGTGTTCTCCGTCGCGTCGACGACCTGACGGGTGTCGAGGCCGGCAGCGGATGCGGCGTCGACGATCGAGTCGATGTCGTCGTCGGGCCCGGGCCACGGCGCGAACCCCTCGTCCAGGGTGGCGAGCAGCTCGGCCCTGGTGCAGCCCACACGCTCGGCTGCGTCGGAGGCGATCAGCAGGTCGACGACCGCGAGCCGCCCACCCGGACGCAGCACACGGGCCGCCTCGCACAGGAACGCCGCACGGGACGGGAAGTGCCACATCGCCTCGATGGACGTCATGTGGTCGAAGGACCCGTCCGCGAAGGGCAGCTCGCACCCGTCGCCGTTCACCCACGTCAGCGAGTTGCCCGCACGGGTGCCGAGGCGCGAGGCGATCGCCAGTTGGCGTCCGTCGACGTCGAGCCCGGTCAGGGCGACCCGCTCGAAGCGACGCTCGATCGCCGCGAGCGTCCCGCCGAAGCCACATCCGACGTCGAGCAGCCGAGCACCGTCGCGCACGCCGGCCATCTCGACGATCACGTCGTTCATGCGCTGCTGCGCGACCGGGCGAGGCGTACCGAGCGGGTCGTCCGTCGGGTCGTCCCAGTGGCCGAGGTGGTTGAAGCGACCGGCGCCGTCGGCATCGAAGTCGGCGATCATCGCGTCGAGGTAGTTCGGCGGCCGCGGCTGCGCGCCTGCGTCGCCGGGCACACTCGACGGGGAGCCGCTCATCGCACGTCCCCGCTCAGCGCACGACCGTCCCCCGACATGCGTCGGAAGCTACCAGCGTGGGCGAACCCGACCCGGAACGGGCCCCGCCGGCGCGCTCAACGGCCGATCGAGCGCAGCTCGTCGTCGGCGAGCGCGCCGCGCCACATCGCGAACCACTCGGCGTCGCCGGTCGCGCCGAAGGACAGCAGCGAGGCCGGCAGCTCGGACTCGACCGCCCCCAACGCCGACGCGTCCTCGACGTCGATCAGCTCGCCGTCGATCCACAGTGACAAGGTGTCGTCGGAGCGATCGAGACGGACCGCGACCACGTGCTCACGCGCGGGCAGCTCCTCGGCGTCGACGACCAGGCGGACCCCGTCACCGGAGCCGATCACGAACCCGTAGTCCAGGTCGAGCGCAGGAATGGCCGCGAATCCCCAGCCGGGCGCATCCAGGGACCCGGCGACCCCGAAGCGGTGCCACCACCCGACCGCCCCGCTGTGGGTCGCGCCGGCGGCACCCCAGGGCCGCCATCGCGCTGCCCAGGTGAACGACTCGTCCGCCCCGAGGTCGAGCAGCTCGCCGTCGACGACCTCGTGGTTGCCGGTGCCCGACGAGATGATGCGGGGTCCGTCGGTCCATGGCGCCATGACCATGCCGCTGGCGGAGCGCCACGTCTCGCCGGCGGTCGTGACCTCGAGCGCGCCGTCCGCCGACCCGGCCACGTCGAACGCGTGGACGATGCGGTCGTCGACGCCGTCACGCAGCTCCATCCGCTCGACACCGATCGTGCGCCGCGCCATCCAGAGCGGGTGACCGACCGGGGGCGCGGTGATCCGGAAGTCGGCGACAGGAAGCACCGACGACTCGAACAGCTGGTCGTCGATCCACAACGCGATCCCACCCGTGGATCCGTCGATGGTCAGCCGGTAGGTGTGCAGCCCGTGCGGATCGGGCAGCGGCGCGCTCGTGATCCATGTCTCCTCCGAGCCGGTGACCCGGTCGTGCAGGAAGTCGACCCCGAAGTGCACGCCGGTGGGGAGCTGCACGTAGGCGGGCTCGAAGTAGTCCTGCTGCTCGTCGACCGTGGCCAGGAGCATCTCCAACCAGCCGTGCGAGCCGCGAGCGCTCGGATACACCTGGGACCGGATGCGGAAGTCGAGCGATCGAGTCGGCCAGTGCGGGGTCGTCGACGAGAGGAACGGGCCGACGGACTGCCGTCCCTGCCATGCGTCGGCCGGCACCACCGCGGCCGCAGCGCTGTACTCCCCAGCCGCGGGCGACGTCCCGGCCGGCGACGCGCCGAGCCCCCGCAGTCCGGCCATCCCGGTCGCCGCCGCGGCCGCTGCATCGCCCGACGCCGCCCGGTCGGCGAGCGTCCGCAGCTCGGCCGAGGTGAGGTCGACGGCGTCGGCTCGTACGAGCCAGTCCGGTTCGGTCGCTTCGTGGGGGCGTGCCGGCACCGCGCAGGCGGCGGCCAACAGCAGACAACACGCGGTGAACACGGGCGCGGCTCTGATGACTCCTCCTCACGCCGGATCCGCACCCCGTCGACGTTGCCGCCACGGCCAGCTGCATTCGCTTCCTCTGCAACGAAGTGTAGCGCGCCGTCGGATCGCTACGAGCGCCTCGCACGACTCCCGAGCATCGTCGCCTCGAGCGCGCCCAGCAGCTTGGGTCCCGCCTGGCGGACGGTCAGCTCGCTGGCGACGAAGCTCGCACCGGCGCGTCCGAGCCGTTCGCGCTCCTCGGGACGGCCGGCCAGCTCTGCGATGGCCGCGGCGGCTCCGGCGACGTCGGGGAAGTCGACCACGCGCCCGCACCCGGCCATGCGGATCAGCTCCGGCGTGCCACCGCTCGCGAAGGACACCAGCGGGCGGCCGAGCGCCGCTGCCTCGACGCAGACGAGCGGGAACGCGTCCTCACGGGCCGGCAGGAAGAACAGGTCGGCCGCGGCGACCCATCGCAGCGAGTCGGGGCGGTGCCCGAGGAACGACACCACGGATCCGAGGCCGGCCGCTGCGACGAGCGCCTCCAGGCCGCCCACGTCGCTGCCGCCGACCCAGACGAAGCGCCAGTCGACGTCCGGTCGGGTCTCGACGAGACGGCGGGCGACACGGACGAACAGCTCCGGCGCCTTGCGCCAGTGGCGCACCCCGGACGCCACCACCAACACGCAGTCGGCGGGCAGACCGAGCTCCGCGCGGTCGACCGGGCCGGGCAGGTCGGCCTCGTCGACGAAGCCGAACTGCCGCTCGACCGAGGCGGGGTCGACGTCGAAGCGCTCGAGGAACTCGGTGCGGACCGAGTCGGCGACGGCCACGTAGTGATCCGCGGTGGCCACGTGGGCTCGCGCCCGGGGGCCGAGATGCAGGTCGAGACCGACCGAGAGCTCGTGGACGTGCGTCATCACCCGAGTGGGTGGCAGCACGTCGACGACGCGCATCGATCCGGCGCAGTGCACGTGGGCCACGTCGACCGTGCCGAGCGATCGCAACCGTCGCGCCAGTCGGAGGTTCTGGGCGGTGGCGCGGACGCGACGGCGCCGAGAACCGGTCGGGTCGGCGGGCGTGCCGACGAGCGTGGGGCCGAGCTCCTCGAACGCGCCGAGCAGGTCGGTGCCACCACCCAGCGACAGCGTCGAGAGCGTCCAGTCCGGACGCTCCTCGCGCAACCACCGCAGGAAGCGCAGGGCGAACAGCGGCGGCCCGGTGCGCTCTGCCGAGTGCAGGACGGTGAGCAGCTGCCGAGGGGGGCCCGGGGTCACGGCGTCAGTGCTCAGTCGTCCGCTCCTCCCGGCTCGCCGCCCCGTCCGGAGGCGATTCCCACGGGCTTGGTACCGTACCCTCCGTCGATCGAGCGGGGGAGCAACGATGTGTGGCATTGCCGGGCTCGTCGGGAGCGGCGCCGCCGATCACGTCGACCGGGTCGCCGCGATGATCGAGGCGCTGCACCACCGAGGCCCCGATGACCACGGCCTGGCGGTGTTCGACGGCGCGGTGCTCGGCACTGCCCGTCTGTCGGTGATCGACCCCGACGGTGGCCACCAGCCGCTGCTCGGCGCCGAGGGATCGACCGCGCTCGTCTGCAACGGCGAGATCTACGGTCACCGCCGGATCCGGGAGCGCTTCGCCGGCTACCCGTTCCGGTCGGGATCCGACTGCGAGGTCGTCCTCCCGCTCTACGCGGAGCACGGACCCGACCTGCTCGCGCAGCTTCCCGGCACCTTCGCCCTCGGGCTCTGGGACGATCGCGCCGAGACGCTGCTGCTGGCCCGCGACCGGTTCGGCGAGCGGCCGCTCTACGTCGCCGAGACCTCCGACGGCCTGCTGCTGTTCGCCTCGGAGTCCCGGGCGCTGTTCGCCTCGGGGCTCATCGAGGCGTCCCCCGACGACGAGATGGTCGCCCAGATGCTCCGCCAGGGCTACGTGCCCTCCGGGCGGTCCGTGTGGGGTGCGGTCCGCGCACTCGGTCACGCAGAGCGACTCCGTCGCGGCCCGGACGGTGTCTGCCACGTCGAGCGGTGGTGGTCGCCCCCGCCGGTCCGCGACGAGTTGACCGACGGCGAGGCCGCAGAGTGGCTCCGCGGCGAGCTGGACCGGGCCGTGCACGACCAGCTCGAGGCCGACGTCCCCATCGGCGCCTTCCTGTCCGGTGGTGTCGACTCCTCGACGATCGCCGCGCTCGCTGCACGGCACCACCCCGACCTGCATGCGTTCACGTTCGACATGCCGGGGCAGTCCGAGCTCGGACTCGCCCGCGAGACCGCGGCGATGCACGGCATCACGTTGCACGTCTGTCGTGCGAACACGACCGACATGGCCGGCCAGATCGTCGAGGCTGCGACGCGGTGGGACGAGCCGTTCGGCGATTCGTCGTCCGTGCCGACGAATCAGCTCTGCCGCTTCGCCCGCGAGCGGGTCACGACCGTGCTGACCGGCGACGGCGCGGACGAGCTGCTCGGCGGCTACGCCGTGTGGGCGCGCGACTGCCTCGTGGACGACGACGACCACGGTGACGGTACGCCCGAACGAGCCACGACACGACCGGTGGGGCCGTCCCGGGCGAGCGGGCTGCGCGGGTTGCTGCGCCGAGCCGGTCGCGGCAACCCGTCGGGCGTTGCCGCACCCGAGCACCCGTCGCCGGCACCGTCGGGGTCATCGGTCGCACGCCGGTACGCCTCGTTCCGGCAGATCTTCTCCGCCGACGAGCTGCACTCGCTCGGGCTCCCACCCCTCGACGGGTCCCACGTCGACGTCAGCGCGCTGCGGCACGGCGACGTGAACGACATCAGCCGGTTCGACCTGGACCACTACCTGCCGGGCGACATCCTGGTGAAGACCGACCGGGCCTCCATGTCGCACGGCCTCGAGGTCCGCTCGCCGTTCCTGGACGTCAGGGTGGCCGAGGGGTGCCTGGCACTGCCTGCCCGCCACAAGATCGACGCCACGCACGAGAAGCTGGTCCTGCGCAGGGCGTTCTCGACCTTGTGGCCCGACCAGGTGCGTGACCGCCCGAAGCAGGGCTTCGGCGCGCCGATGGCCGAATGGCTGGACCTGCCCGACGTGCGCGACCTGACCCACGCGCACCTGGTCGAGGCCACGTCCCCCCTGTTCGACCTGGTCGACGCGGACGCGGTGCGCCCCTTCGTCCGCACCGACGACCAGCGCACCTGGAACCTGCTCATGCTCTCCCTGTGGTGGGGCGACGCGCGGCGCTGGAGCCGACCTCGATGATCCGGTTCGGCACCGGCGACCAGGCAGCCACCGAGCGCGGAGCGACGCGGTTCCGCCTGCCGGGCGACCCGACGCTCGTGAGGGCCGACGACTGGTGGAACGACAAGATCCCCCACCTGATCGCCATCGCGGCCATCGGACTCACCAGCCGTGGCTGGACCGTCGTCGAGGGGGTCGTCGCGCTCGTGCTCTTCCTCGTCTCCGCGATCGGTGTCGCGGCGTTCGGCCACGTCGTCAACGACCTCGCCGACATCGAGGCGGACCGGGCGGCCGGCAAGCCCAACCGCATCGGTTCGCTCTCGACGACCGCCCAGACGCTGCTGCTCGGCGGGTGCCTGCTCACCGGGCTCCTCCCCTGGATCGCGCTCCCCCGCTCGGTCGCCGCGCTGTCCCTGCTCGGTGCCGAGATCGTCCTGCTGGTCGCGTACTCGGTCCCACCGATCCGCCTGAAGACCCGGGCCGCCGCCGGAGCGCTCGCCGACGCGCTCTACGCGTACTCGCTGCCGATGGCACTCGCGGTGGTCGTGTTCACGACCGACGACCGAGCGGGCTGGGTGGCGGCGGCCGTCGGCGGGCTCGGTCTGCTGGTCGGCGTGCGCGGGATCGTCTGGCACCAGGTGCTCGACCAGGACAACGACCGCGCCAGCGGCCTGCGCACCCTCGTGACGCGCCTCGGGGAACGCCGCGCACTCGCGGTGGTCGACCTGCTGGCGCCCGTCGAACTGGCGGCGCTGGGGGCACTCACGATCGTCGCGTCGATCGCCGCCGATGCCCCGATCATCGCCATCTCGAGCGCGCTGTACCTGCCGTGGCGGCTGTTCCAGCTGCGCTTTCTCTGGGTGTCCCCTTTGGGCCGCAGCGAGCTCCGGACCCGAGGGGCTCGTTCCAAGCTCCTCGGCTATGGCCTGTCGACCGGCCTGATGGAGCGGTGGCTGCCGGTCGTCGCCCTGGTGGTCCTGTCGTGGCGGGAGCCGTGGTGGTGGCTCGTGACGATCGTCTACCTGCTGTCGTTCCAGAGTGCGGTGTCGGAGCTCGTCACCGACGTGCCACGCCTGATGGACGGCCTCGCCCGGCTGCTCGTCGAGCCGGCGGCGCGCAGGACCGCTCGAGAGGTCCGCGCAGAGCGCGTGGCGACAACAACGGCTCTCCGTCCGGACGACACGGGCGACGGTCCGGCAGTGCCCGGCCGATGGGTGTTCGTCCTGTGCGGTAGCGCTGAGCACACCGGAGCGCTGCGCACCGCGGTGCGTCACCTCGACCCGTTGACCGAGCGTGAGATCTGGGTGCTCACCGATCGCTCCCGCAACGAGCAGCCCATCGACGAGACGGGCGTGACCCGCGTGGTCGACGTCCGGGCGCCGGCACACCTGGACGACCACCAAGCGGCGATCTGGCTCAAGACCAGCGTGCACCGTCACCTCCCGACGGGGACGTGGTGCTACCTGGACACCGACATCATCGCGATCGGCGCCGGGGTCGACGAGCTGTTCGAGCATCGCGCGGGTCCTGTCGTGTTCGCGACGGACAAGCCGCTCTCGGTCACCCGGGTCGACCACTTCAGCCCGTTCGCCATGACGTGTGGGTGCCTGGAGCGGGGCCTGCTGCACTGCGATCACCTCCGTCGCCAGCTCTCGTCACGACTCGACGTCGAGGTGCCCGCCGACTGGTGCCACTGGAACGGCGGCGTGTTCGCCTTCGGCCCCGAGGGCCAGGACCTGCTGGAGCGCTGGCACGCCCTGGCGATCGAGTCGTTCGACTGGCCGGAGTGGCGCACCCGCGATCAGGGCACGCTCATCGCCACTGCGTGGTTGCTGGGACTCCAGGACCTGCCGCGCCTGCCCGCCGAGTTCAACTTCATCGTCGCCGACCCCTGGGTCGACGACGTGCAGATCGACGCCGAACGGGGGTGGTCGCTGGGGCCGGACGGCCCCTGGGTGGCACCGAAGCTGCTCCACCTGTTCCAGTCGGGACTGGACGATGCGGACTGGGACCTCGGTCGTGACGTCGAGCTCCCGATCATCCGCCGTACCTTGCAGATCGACCGGGTCGCCGAGTTCGCCGACTGGCGCTCCCAGCGCTACTGGGACGTTCGCATCCGCGCCGGCAACGCAGGGCGCGCCGCCTACTGGACGGTGCGCAAGGGCGTGGAGCACGTCTGGGCGCGGCTGCGCCGCACGGTCCGGCGGCTGCACCCCCGTCGGATCGTGGCCGCAGTCCGACGTCGCACAGGACGTGGAACCGGACCCGAGAACCTCACGGGGCGTTGAGTCGACCCTGCTCGGCCCTCGCCCCGTCGAACCATCCGAGCAGCTCGGCGACGACCTCCTGAGGGTCAGGTCCGAAATCCGCCCACGGCACCACGCCCCGGCGGGCACGTTCGGTGGGGTCCAGCACCTCCATGGTGGTGTGCACCAAGTGCTCCACGTCGAGCTCGGGGGATGGGCCCAGGCTCGGCGACGCGTCCGCGGAGAAGCCGGTGACCGGCACCCCGGCGAGGCGTGCGGCGACCACCAGGGCCGAGGGTGACGTGCCGTAGCCGGTTCGGACGACCGCTCCCACAACCTCCAGCACCCTGCGGTCCCGCTCCGCGACCACGTCGACCCGGTCCGCCAGCCCTGCATGGATCACGTCGTGGCGCGCCAGCCATTCGTCCTCGTCGGACGCGATCGTCCACCGCAACGGGACATCCGGCAGCGCCGCAGCGAGCGCCTGCGCCACCTCGACGGTGTGGTTGACCGAGCTCCAGGTGTCGGGGGTCGGCACCATCACCACTGCCCCGTCGGCGCCGACGGCGGCGGTGACGGCGGGAAGGTCGCTCGGATGCAGCATCGGGCCGATCAGCCTGGTGGGCGAGCCGAGCTCATCGGCGACCTCGGTCGCCTGCTCCGCCTCGGCGACCAACCAGCCCGCTGCGGCGGACAGCGTGCGACGGTCCTCGGGACGCAGGTCGGCCAGCGTCGACGACGGCCCCACGAGCATCCCCACGATCGGCGAGGCGCCGCCGGCGTAGCGCAGGACACTCGCCGCTCGCGGCCGGTGAACCAACACGTCGACGCCACGACGGTCGGACATCCAGCTGCGCAGCGCCCGACCTCGCAGGCCCTGCGAGATCCGCGCCGGCGCCATCGCGGCGACCCCGCCGAGCACGGTGCCGGGAAGACGGCGGAGCACGGTGGTGGGCACCACCTCGTCGAACGCCTCGGTGTCGGGGCCGTCGGCCAGTGCGAGCAGCTCCACCTCCACGTCGGCGAGCTGGATCCAACGCACCAGTCGCAGCAGCCGTTCGCCGTCGGCGGCGAGCGACGTCGACTCGGTGGCCACGACCAGGCGGCGACGGTCAGTCCTCGACACGGGTGATGTCCTCGCCCCGCCACGGCGGCTGGTCCGCCTTGTCGAAGAGGCAGTCCTCGACGAGCAGGTGGTCGAGCTCGGTCAGCATGAAGCAGCGGTACGCATCCTCGGGCGTCGCGACGATCGGCTCCCCGCGCACGTTGAACGACGTGTTCAGCAGCACCGGGCAGCCGGTCAACCGGTCGAAGGCACCGAGCAGGCGGTGCAGGTCCGGTGCCCGCTCGGCGGTCACGGTCTGCAGACGCGCCGAGCCGTCCACGTGGGTCACGGCGGGGATGGGCGAGCGGACCAACGACAGGCGTTCGACCAGGTCGTCGGAGGGGCTCGCCAGGGCGTCGTCCACCTCGGCGCCGCGGACCGGCGCCACGAACGACATGTACGGCGAGTCGCCGTCGAACTCGAACCAGTCGGCGCACCGCTCCGCCAGGACCACGGGTGCGAAGGGCCGGAACGACTCACGCTGCTTGATGCGCAGGTTCAACGTGCGCTGCATCTCCGGGTCGCGCGGATCGGCCAGGATCGACCGGGCGCCGAGTGCTCGGGGACCGAACTCCATGCGTCCCTGTACGACACCGATCGTCGCGCCCTCGGACAGCAGCTTGGCGATCCGCTCGGCACGCTCGACCGGGTCCGTCAGCCGCACGAACGGTCGATCCTGCGCGGCGAACGCGACGGCGACCTCCTCGGGGTCGCTCGAGGGGCCGAGCAGCGACCCCGACATGCCGTCGGGCAGGACCGGCTGGCGGGGCTGCTCGTGCACCTCGTGCCAGGCCCACAGCGCAGCGCCCAACGCGCTGCCTGCGTCGCCCGGTGAGGGCTGCACCCAGATCTGCTCGAAGGGCCCCTCCCGCGACAACCGGCCGTTGGCGACGCAGTTCAGCGCGACGCCGCCGCCGAGGACGGCGGCGGACTCGCCGGTCAGCTCGTGGGCGTGATGCGCGATACGCAGCACGATCTCCTCGATCACCTCCTGGATCGAGCGGGCCAGGTCGCAGTGGTGCTGGCGGATCGGCTCGTCGGGGTGGCGGGGCGGGTCGCCCATGAGGTCGTCGAAGCGCGTGTTCGTCATGCGGCGCCCGGCGAGGTAGTCGAAGTAGTCGAGGTTGGTGGTGAACGAGCCGTCGTCGCGCAGGTCGATGAGCTCGTCGAGGATCGCGTCGCGGCGGGTCGGTCGGCCGAACGGCGCCAATCCCATCAGCTTGTACTCGCCCGAGTTGACCCTGAACCCGGCGGCGGCGGTGAACGCCGAGTAGAGCAGACCGATCGAGTGGGGGAAGCGCATCTCCTGGAGCAGGTCGAGGCGCCGGCCGCGACCGGTCCCGATGGAGCTGGTCGCCCACTCCCCCACACCGTCGAAGGTGAGCACGCAGGCCGACTCGAACGGCGACGGGTAGAAGGCGGCGGCCGCATGGCTCGTGTGGTGCTCGGCGTAGAGCATCTCGCCCGGTCGCTCGTAGCCGAGGTCCCTCAGCTGGCGCTCGACCTCGTAGCCGATCCACAGCTTGCGCCGCGCCATCTCGTCCATCGCCTTCGGGAAGGAGCGCGCCCCCCGAGGACCGATCGCCGCGAACGTCTTGAGCACCCGCACGAAGCTGGTCAGCGGCTTCTCGTAGTAGACGACCGCGTGCACGCCGTCGCGCGTCACGCCGCCCTGTTCGAGGCAGTACCGCATGGCCTCGACGGGGAAGTTCGCGTCGTTCTTGATGCGGGTGAAGCGCTCCTGCTGCGCAGCGGCGACCACGACGCCGTCGCGGACCAGTGCGACGGCCGCGTCGTGGTAGAAGGCGCTCACGCCCAGGATGTCCATGGGGTCTCCGTCAGAACAGCGTGTACACGGTGTACGGCACGACCACCTGAGTCGCGCTCGTCGCCAGCAGCGCCAGCGCGAGCGCCGGCACGACGAGCAGGAGCCACCACGCCCGGTTCGCACGTGCGTACGAGCCGAACTCCCCCACCAGTCGCAGCGAATGACGCAGCCTCAACACAGGTCGTACCCTACCGGGATGCGTGGTGGGGATCCGGGGCGGCGCCCCGACGGCGTGGGCCGTGTCCGGCCGGCCGTGCTGCGCGCGCTCGTGCCGCTGGCGTTCGCCGCGCTCATGTGGTGGCTCGGGCACACCGGCCCCGCAGCGGTCCTGGTGGCCCTGGCGCTCGTGCTGCTGGTCATCGGCCTCGTTGCGCCGGCCGTGGGCCAGGCCATCGACCGGTTCGTCGAGCGGGTGGGTGTCGCAGCGGCCAACGGGCTCGCCGTGGTGCTGGGTGCGTTGGCCTGGGCCCTGTTGGTCCTGCCGATCTGGGCCTTGTCCTGGCTGGTCAAGTACTCCCCGCTCGACGACGGCTGGGCGAACGCCACCACCAACTGGGTCCGCATCGGCGAGGACCGGACCCGGACCCCGGACGGGCGCCCCGTGCGCCCCGCCCGCATGGGAGCGCGCGACCCGTCCCGCTCGGCCCCGGTGCGCCGCCGCGCGGTGCTCCGCTATCTCGTCGTGCTGCCGATCCTGGCCATCGCGCTCCTGATCGCGATGCCGTCGCTCATCGAACGGTTCGACCTGCCGGGACCAAGGATCGGCGAGGCGGACCTCCGCCAGGCCCAACCGGGCGTCAAGGCCGACATCCCCGACGTGGACGTGACCTGGGTCGGCCTTCCGGTCGACGACTACGCCCACGAGGACGAGCCGTGGGCCAAGGACTTCTTCCGCGAGCTCGTCGGTATGGGGACCTACCACGACCTCATCCTGGGTCAACGTCTGCGCGACTTCTCCGGTGAGTATCTGAACGTCGAGGACTCACTCCGGCAGGGATACGTTCCAGCGGACCCTGACCTGACCGTCTGGTTCTTCGGTGGCTCGACCATGTTCGGAATCGCTCAACGCGACCACCACACGATTCCCTCGGTCGTCGCCAAGCTGGCGGAGGCGGACGGTCTCCGCATCGATGCCATGAACTTCGGGGTGAGCGGCGACGTGAACTGGATCGAGACCATCCGATTCGCTCAGGCGCTCGAGGACCGATCACCGCCCGACCTCGTCGTCTTCTACGACGGGACGAACGAAGAAGCGGTGGCCTACCAGCGCATGGAAGATGGGCTCACCGATCCGGACCTCATCGAGCGCCCCTACCTGAGCGACGACGAGCGAGACCTCCACACGACCTCACACGGAGGAGAGCCAATCGACGAGGAGGCAGAGCGCGTTCGACTCCAGATCGACCTCGCGGCCCGCCAGTACTCCCGTGGGGTTGCCATCGCCCGCGAACTCGCTTCCTCGTACGGGGCTCAGGTGCTGCACTTCTGGCAACCCATCGCCGTCTCCAAGCAACCGTCGGCTGCGGACGCCGAGTTGTTCCGGCGCCTCGACTTCGATCAGGCGGCCCTCCCTGAGGCGCGTCGGCGTTACCTCAGTGTGCTCGAGTCCTCCGGGACAGGGGCGATCGACCTGACGCAGTCGGTCGACTCGGCGGATCGACCCGTCTACTTCGACTACAACCACATGAACGAACGAGGGGCTTCGATGGTCGCCGAAGCCATGTACGACTACATCCGCCCGCAGCTCGAGACCATCTCGACGAGCGGCGGCTGACAGCCGAGGACCGATCCCGCTCGACTGGTACCCTCGTCGTCGCAGCGGCGCGGTCCGGGGAACGTGGGGATCGTCCACCAGGCAGGGGCAACGATGAAGATCCGACTACCCGGGAAGCGTCGGCGGACCGCCTTCGACGTCTACCAGGAGCAACGCAGCACCCCGCACCGGGACAGCATCTGCAACGCGCCGTCGGTCAACCTCTACATGGCGGTCGACGGACAGGCCTCGCCGTGCTGGCTCTACTACCCGCCCGAGGTCCCACGCTGGAGTCCCGACCGATCGATCGCCGACATCTGGAACGGCCCGGAGTTCACCGAGGTGCGACGGGCCCTGGCCGAGCACCGCTTCATCGGGCGTTGCGTCGAGTGCGAGCACGACATCGAGACCGGCAACCGACCGCTCGCCGCGGCCTACGACTTCGATCGGCCGATCGGCGACTGGCCGAGCATGCTCGAGCTCGAGCTGTCGAACCAGTGCAACCTGGCCTGCGTCATGTGCCACGGGCGCCTGTCGTCACGGATCCGCCGCGAGCGTGAGCACCTCCCGCCGCTGCACAGCCCCTACGACGAGACCTTCGTCGACCAGGTCGCCGAGCTGCTCCCACACCTCGACGAGCTGCGCTTCAACGGCGGAGAACCCCTCATGCAACCGCTCGTCCACCAGATCTGCGAGCGGGTCGGTGACCTGCGTCCAGACCTGAAGGTCACCATCGCGACGAACGGGACGGTGCTGAACACCAAGGTTCGACGGATGCTCGACCGGTGCTCCATCCACATCAACCTGTCGCTCGACTCCCTCGACCCGCAGCGGTACGAGGAGATCCGGGTCCACTCCGACTTCGCGCTCGTGATGGAGAACTTCGAGCACTTCCGGACCTACTGCCACGACAACGACCGGACGCTCAGCATCATGGTCAACCCCATGCGGATGAACTGGATGGAGATGGCCGACTACGTGCGGTGGTGCAACGAGCGCGACGTCCACCTGTGGTTCAACACCATCCGTGAGCCCGCCCACGTCGCGCTGCACAACCTGCCCGCCGACGAGCTCCGGAGTATCCGCGACACGCTCGCGGCGGAGTCGTTGCCCGAGCCGGTCGAGGGACCCTTCGTGGACGTGCATCGCCACAACATCGGGGTGTTCGAACGCTTCGTGGAGCACCAGGTGACGACCTGGTTGGACGAGGCATCGGACGAGGGCGCACACGCGGCCGACGTCCCTGTGGCGTTGGGGCCGACCCACCGACCCGACTGAGCGACGACGTCAGCGCCCGTCTGCGGGCACCGTCATCGAGAGTCGGGACCCGAGCAGCGAACCGTCGTCGGAGCACCTCGGTGCGCTCACCGCGCGGATGCGCCCCCCATCGGCGAACCGCGACTCGAACACGCGCAGGTTCCACTCCGGGATCACCATCTCGTGCTCGCCCCGCAGCAGCAGCACATCGGCAGAGGAGACGACCTCGACATCGACGAGGTCGCCGAACGCCGGGCGGAACATCTCCGGGATGTCGTTGAGGGTCCGACCCACGGCCACGTCGTGCTCGAAGCCTCCGGGGAGCGATCCACCGCCGGCGGCGACGATGCGCTGCTGGGTGTCCACCTCGAGCCAGGCCGGATCGTCGCCGAGCTCGGAGGCCACCACCTCGGCCTCGTCACGCGCGAGCGCAAGGGGTTCGACAACGCTCAGCGATTCGGCGAGGTGCTCGAGCTGCGGCTCGAACAGCGCGCCATTGCGGGTCGGGTCGGGGTTCAGGTCCCGCTTGGTGAGCAGCTCGACGGGCGAACCCACGCGCAGGTCCTCGAGGTGTCGGCGGAGTCGACCGGTCTCGAGCTCCCACGTGGCACGGCTCCGACCGAGCTCGCTGCCACGGCGTCGCTCCCAGTCGTCGAGCCCGGCGACGACCCGGGCCAGCTCGTCCTCGGGCATGCGGAAGAGGCTGAAGTGCGGGGGGTGCGTCACGGTGTTCACGTCGCACGACACGTCGCGGTCGTCCGCCATGCGGCAGAAGTCCCCGAACTCCTGCCAGTTGTCGACCATGAGGCAGAACGTCATCGACACGTCGGTCCCGTTGGCGGCGGCCCGCTCCTGGAACCGGTCGAGGTTGCGCTGGAGCTCGTCCCAGGACGCCCCCACACGGATCTGCTCGTAGGTCTCACGGGTCGCACCGTCCACCGAGACGGCCACATCGACGGGGAGGGACGCAAGGATGCGCTCGACGCGTGGGGTCCACTGGGTGCCGTTGGTGGTGCTGTGGCATCGGGCGTCGCTGTCGGCCTCGATCAAGAGCTCCATGACCCTCAGGGTCTCGCCGGCGAGGAAGGGCTCGCCGCCGAGGAACTTCACCCGCCGGAGGTGCGGGACGAACTCGCGCAGATCCTCGAAGAACGCGTCGTCGTAGACCTTGGGCAGCGGCGCGCGGCCCTCTCGCTTCGACCGGATCGATGAGGACCAGTCGCCATTGCACATCACGCACTGCAGGTTGCAGGTGTTCGTGATCGACAGCTCGAGCTGCACCGGCCAGTCGGGGTCGGCGGACTCGACCGGGAAGTCGTCGTACCATCGGGCGAAGGCCGCGTCCGGGCGACCCTCCGCCACCTGCCACTCGCAGAACTCGCAGCCGAGCGAGTAGTCGTGGCGCTCCAGTGCCCGGCGAAGGTCCGCGGTCGCCGTGCCGTGCCAGATGTCGCGGAGGCGCTCCTCCGCGATGTTGCCGAGCGGATGGTGCGCGTTCTGACAGCAGGCCCGCACCGAGCCGTGCTGGTCGAGGTACAACGAGGTGAACGGGGCGTGGCACGCCGGCGCAGGACGCCCGGCCGTCGACGCTGTCGGCGTCGCGCCTGTGCGTCTGCGGCGCAGGCGCACAGGGATCGACCGCAGACTCATCGCTCGCCGTTCTGGTTGGATCTCACGACTGGAGTGTAGGGATCGCCGCTCATCCGCGCGCCGGCGACAGCGTCACGGGAACGGCCGACGCCGGCGCATCCTGCTGCTCGAGGATCGCCGCGTACTTCGTCGTCGAGTGCGGCTGAGGACCGCTCCTCATGATCGACGCCAACACCGTCGACCGGCCGTCGGCCCGGCCGTAGCGCACGATGCGCGTCACCGATCCGGAGCGCACGCACTCGGCGAGCACCTCCACATGGTTGCCGAGCGACACCGTCACGGCCGGGTACAACGTCGCGACCGGGGATCCGAGCAGGTGTCCGACGGGAACGCCCAGGTACCGCTCGCCGGCCGTGATGTTGCTGTCGGCGTCGCAGCGGACGATCGAGACCTCGCCGTCGACCGCCCGACGCGCCAGCAGATCGAGCAGACGCATTTCGTCGAGTCCTTCAGCGCCGAGCTCGCGGGCGTGCGCGTCGAACCGCGGGGTCTCGGCGCTGGCTGGTGGCGCGGTTTCCAGCTGCTCGAGGTGGCGGGCGAGCCGGTCGACCTGCTCGACCAGCACCTGACGATTGATGCTGAGCCGGTCCACGGCCTGGTCCCGTCGGCGCTCGAGCACGGACACCACGTCGCGGAGCTCGTGGGCCGGCAGGTGGTAGAGGCTGAACTGCGGCGGCTGGCGAACCGTGTTGACGAAGACCTGGCAGCCCCGATCCTCGGCGAAGTGCAGGTAGTCGACGAACTCGTGGACGTTCTGGCGCATCAGGCAGAACGTCAGGCTCACCGAGGTCCCCCGCCGGTCGCGGTAGCGCAGGAACCGCTCCAGGTTCTCCATGATGCGGTCGTAGGAGGCGCCGGCGCGCACCGTCTCGACCGTCTCGCGGGTGAACCCGTCGATGGACACGCCGAGGGAGAACCGCAGCTGCTCGAGCACCGACTCGACCCGAGGGGACCACTGGGTGCCGTTCGTGGTCACGTTGCACTCGGCGCTCGATCCGCGGTCGACCATCAACTGCCAGATGCGAAAGTTGATGTCGGCCAGGAACGGCTCGCCGCCCAGGAAGCGCGCCTGCTCCAGCCGATCGAGGAAGGGGCCGATCTCGTCGAGGAACGCGTCGCCGTAGCGCGATCGGAACGGAGGGAGGCCCTCGCGCTGGGAGCGGATCGCCGAGGAGAACTCGCCGCTGCACATGATGCACTGGAGGTTGCAGGTCGTGCTGAGGGCGAACTCCATCCTCGTCGGCCACGGCACCCCTGCGTCGACCTCGAACGAGTCGAAGCTCCGAGCGAAGACGCCGTGCACGTTGCCGCCCGCGATCTCCTCGGCGCAGCTCGTGCAGAAGGTCCCCAGGTCGTCCTGGCGTACGGCGCTGCGCATCCGCTGAGCGACCGCGCCCTGCCACATCTGCGCGATCGGCTGCTCACCGACGCGGCCGAGCGGCGAGGCGCGGGTGAAGCCGCAGACCGACACCATCCCGTGCACGTCGAAGGTCATGCCGACGAAGGGCGCGTAGCAGGCCGAACGGAACGGCTGGTGATCGATCGATCGATCGGCGTGGTATCGGTCGAGGTCCAACGCTCCCCCAGGGCTGGTCCGCAGGCGTGCACCGTAGCCGGTGCCTGGTCGCCCACGGCCGCGTTCCGAGCGACCGGGACGCCGCACGGAGTCGACGAGTAGCGTTCCGCGTCGATGGCGCTCCGGCTGAAGCACCTCCTGCGGCTGTCCAAGGACGTCGGTCGATTCGCGGTGATCAACCGCGTCTGGTGGTTCGTCCCGATGATGGCGCTGCTCGGGCTGATCGCCCTGGCGGTCACCACGACCCAGGCCGTCGTGCCGGTCGCCGTCTACACCCTCTTCTGAGCACCCGACGACGGCGCCCTGCCCTCAGCCCGAGAGGCGCTCGCGCAGATCCGCCCAGAGCCGCTCGGCCACCAGACGGGCGCCCTCCTCGTTGGTGTGCCCGCCGTCGATGTACACCCCAGGAACCGCGTCGAGCGCGTCGGACACGTCGACCGTCGGCGCCGACAGGTTCCGGCGAGCCCAGGCCTCGGCCTCGCTCGGCGCCAGCACGGGCTGCCAGAAGAAGACCGGCTCCACGTCGTGCGCCGCGGCGAGCGACAGGGTCAGGTCCCGGCCCCGCTCGTAGACGTCGAGCGCGGCCTTGCCGTCCTCGACGGTCGTGACGTACACCCGCCCGCCGTCCGCGTTCCGGTCGGCGTCGTCCTCGGCCTGCGCACCCGACGTCGGACCCTCGACCGACGACGGCGCCGCCCCCGCAGCAGGGTCGACGACGCCCCGGAGCGCACGGACCGTCTGCTGGATGGCCGACTGCTCCACATAGACGTCCCACAGCACCGACGCCGTCGAGGGCGGGTCGGGCGGCGGCACGGTGAACTCCTCGGCCACTCCGCCCGAGATCAACTCCGCGTACTGATCGACGAACGTGTGCGACGGCACCCCCTTCACACTCAAGCTCTGCGCATTGATCTCGTTCGTGCCGTCGTAGAACACCGCCACGTCCGGCGCCGGACCCGCCGCCAACAACTGCTCGAACAGGATCATCTCCTGGAAGTGCGTCCACCCACGCTGCCCGAAGTTGCGCACCACGATCGGCTCACCCTCGGCCTCCGCCAACCGCGCCAGATGCGACGCGATCGTGTACTCGTCACGCTGCCCCTCACCCCACGTCGTCGACCCACCGAACATCCACACCACCGGCGCGTCCTCACCCGCATCCGGCGACTCGTACGACAACCGCTCCCACCCCTCGATGTTCACGAACTCCCCATCGAACTCCCGCGGCCGCGACTCCGTGAACGGCCAGTACGAGCTCGGCGTCAACTGCACCTCACGGAAGTACTCCTCCGCCCACGGCGACCCCGCCATCGCCGGCAACTCCGCACGAGGATCCGCGACGGTCTCACCTTCGCCGCTGAAGTTGAGGCCGTCGACGACCACGTCGCTGCCGTCGTCATCCGGTGCGAGCGCGTTCCACGCCGCCCCGATGCCGAGGTCGGCGAGCACGAGCGCCGTCAGCGTGCCGACCACGAAGGTGGCTCGCCACCACCACCGCTGCGGTCGTCGTGCGGCCTCGTCCAACGTGTCCCCCCGCAACATGCCCCGGTTCCGCCCCGGACCGGGCAGGTAGCGTACCAACGTGGATGTCCTGGGGATCAGCGGGCTGTACCACGATGCCGCCGCCGCACTGATCCGCGACGGGGTCGTCATCGCGGCGGCGCAGGAGGAGCGCTTCACCCGCAAGAAGCACGACCCGGCGTTCCCGACGAACGCCATCGAGTGGTGCCTGCGCCACGGCGAGGTGCCCCGTGATGGCCTGGCCGCCGTGGCCTACTACGACAAGCCGCTGTCGACGTTCTCGCGCGTCCTGCGCAGCTACGCCGCGGCCGGGCCGGGAGGGCTCCGCAGCATCAACGCAGCCATGTCCGAGTGGCTCCGGAGAAAGCTGTGGACCCCCTACGAGATCGAGAAGGGTCTGCGCGACCTGGGCTTCGACACGCCCGAACCGCTGCTGTTCTCGGACCACCACATGAGCCATGCGGCGGCGGCCTTCTACCCGTCGCCGTTCGACCGCGCTGCGGTGCTCACCGTGGACGGCGTCGGCGAATGGGCCACGAGCACGATCGGTCGAGGGTCGGGCAGCGACGTGGAGCTGCTCGAGGAGCTCAGGTTCCCCAACTCGCTCGGGCTGCTCTACTCGGCGTTCACCTACCAGGCCGGCTTCAAGGTGAACTCGGGCGAGTACAAGCTCATGGGCCTCGCACCGTTCGGTGAGCCGACGTTCCGCGACGACATCCTTGAGCACCTGCTCGACCTCGCGCCGGAGGGCTCGTTCACCCTCGACATGCGCTACTTCGACTTCCTCGCCGGACGGAAGATGACCAGCCAGCGATTCGACCGGGTGTTCGGCCCCGCGCGGGAGCCGGAGAGCGCGATCACCCAGCGGGAGTGCGACCTGGCCCGTTCGATCCAGGTGGTGCTGGAGGAGATCGTGCTGCGCATGGCCCGCCATGCCCACGACCTGACCAGCGACACCGACCTGGTCATGGCCGGCGGCGTCGCGCTGAACTGCGTGGCGAACGCCCGGCTGGTCGAGGACGGACCCTTCGAGCGGATCTGGGTCCAGCCCGCAGCCGGCGACGCCGGCAGCGCGTTGGGAGCCGCGCTCTGGGCCTGGCACCAGATCATGGGCCACGACCGTCGGGTCGAGGAGCACGATACGATGCAGGGCGCCCTGCTCGGCCCCGCGTTCGACCCCGTGGACGTGAGCGCCGGGCTGACCGCGGCCGGCCGCCCCCACAAGCGGATCGAGGACCCGGACGAACGGGCGGCCTTCGTGGCCAGGCTGCTGGCCGACGAGCAGGTGGTCGGGATGTTCCAGGGCCGCATGGAGTTCGGACCGAGGGCGTTGGGTGGTCGCTCGATCCTGGCCGATCCGCGCTCCCCGTCGATGCAGCGGGTGCTGAACGAGAAGATCAAGCAGCGCGAGTCCTTCCGACCGTTCGCCCCTGCGGTCATGGCGGAGCACGCTGCCGAGTGGTTCGAGCTGGCCCACGAGTCGCCGTACATGCTCTTCACCGCGCAGGTCCGCGCGGACCGCCTGGAGGCCTCCGCGCCGCGATCGCCGGGCGCCGACATCTTCGAGCAGCTCGCGGGGATCCGCTCGCAGATCCCCGCCGTGACCCACGTCGACGGCTCCGCCCGCGTCCAGACCGTCGACGCCGCGAGGGCGCCGGCGTTCCACCGCCTCCTGCGCGCCTTCCACGACCTCACGGGCTGTCCGATCCTGGTGAACACGTCGTTCAACGTCCGGGGCGAGCCCATCGTGCACACCCCCGACGACGCCTACCGCTGCTTCATGAACACCGACATGGACTGGCTCGTGATCGAGGACTGCGTGCTCGATCGTGCTGACCAGCCGGCATGGGACCAGGAGTCGATCGTCCTCGAGCTGGACTGAGCAGCGCTGCGGGTGCGCGCCCTGCGGCCCTGTGGCACCATCTCGGTTCCGATCTGGACCGTGCGGAGGGACCGACGATGGGGGACGACGGGGGCGCTGGTGATCCGGTCGTCCGCGTCGCCGAGCCGGTCCCGACGGCCACGCCCGACGTCGATGCGCCCGCCAGGGAGTGGCGATGGCCGCTCGCCGTCGCCGTCCTGCACGCGCTGCTGTTCGCGCCGATAGCGATCGCCGCGCTGTTCCGGCCGGCCGCGTTGTTCCCGAACCTCTGGCTGTGGCACGCCGCCCGGGTGCCGGAGACCTTCCGCACCCCGCTCGAGCCGATCCAACCGCACTTCGGCTGGCCGGGTGTCGCCCGGCTGATCGACCTGGTCCTGCCGACCTCGGACCCGAGGATCGCAGGTGCCATCGTCTCGATCCTCGCCAGCAGCTTCTTCGGGGTCGTGCTCTACCTGCTCTTCCGCAGGACCGACGACGGCGTGGCGCTGCTGGCGCCCCTGCCCGCGGCCGCCATGAGCGTCGTGATCGCGCTGCTCGAGAACCCGGCGGCGATCCAGGGCTGGGAGGCGGTCGCGGATGCCGACCGCGCGTTCCTGCCGCTCTACTACTCGTTCGTCCCGACGACCCTCGCGTCGATGGGGTTCAACGTCCTGGTCACCTGGATGACCGCCCAGCTCGTCACGGGCCGGCTCGGTCGGACCGGGCGCCGCTGGTTGCCGGTGCTCGTGGTCGCCACGGCGATCGCCAAGCCGAACCTCGTCCCGATGCTCGCCGGCGTCGCGCTGATCGCCGCAGTCGTCGCCCCCCGGCTCACCGACGCCCGGGACCGGGGGCCGCAGCGTTCACCCCGCGGCGTGGTGATCGACGTCCTCCGGCTGGTCACGCTGCCTGCGGCCGCGGTCACGGTCCTGCAATTCGCGATCCTCGCGTGGTTCAGCCCACCGGTCCTGCTCGGCGGCGTGACCCTGCGGCCGTTCTACGAGATGCGCCTGATCGGGGGCTTCGGCTGGCAGTTCTGGCTGCTGCTGGTCCTCCCTCTCGTCGCGCTGGTGGTGTTGCGCGGACGGCTCGTCGCCGACGTGTCGGTGTCGATGTGCCTGGGAGCGCTGGCGATCGGGATCGCGGCATCGCTGCTGTTCGCTCGTGCGGGCGACACCGTGTACCAGGGCGAGGTGGGCGGCGACATCCTCCAGCTGGCGAGCGCGTCGGCCGCAGTGCTGATCGTGTTCCTCGTGCGACGGCTGTTCGTGCTGCGCGCCCGGGGCGAGCTGAGCACCGCCGTCGCGGTCACCTGCATCGTGCTCCTGGTGCCCTACCTGGTGGCCGGTCTGGACACCTACCGTTGCCACTCCGGGTTGGCGGCCTGCTACCCGGAGTCCCTGGCGCCGAGCTGGCCTCAGCTCGGCATCGACGAGCCCTTCCCCGACATCTCCCGCGACGCCGAGTAGGTCGGCGGTGGAGGCCGACGAGTACGAGCGCATCGCCACTGCCGAGGACGAGCACTGGTGGTACCGGTATCACCGCGCACTGGTCGACGACCTCCTGTCCCCGACCATCGACGAGCCGGCCACCATCCTGGACGTGGGCTGTGGGCCCGGCGGCGGCACCGCAGCGCTCGCGACCTTCGGAGACGTCGTCGGACTCGACCCGTCCCCCGACGCCATCTCGTCGCTGAGGCGCCGGCACCGCTCGATCCGAGTGACCCGAGGACGCGCGGAGCAGCTGCCGTTCACCGACGCGACCTTCGACGTCGTCACCTGCGTGGACGTCCTCTACACAGTCGGCCCCCACCTCCGGGCGGTCCGCGAGATGGCCAGGGTGCTGGCACCGGGCGGCAGACTCGTCGTCATCGAGCCGGCGTTCGCGCTGCTCCGCCGGGCGCACGACACCCAGGTGCACGGTCGTCGTCGCTTCCGCCGCCGCGAGCTGGCCTCGCTGCTCGACGGTGCCGGTCTCGAGGTCGACCGGTGCACGTACGCGTGCTCGTTCCTCGTCCCCCCCGCCGCCGCGCTGGCACTGCGAGAACGGGTGTCACCGACCGCCGCAGCGCAGCCTCGCTCCGACGTCGACCGGCGTGGTCTCGATCCCGTCCTCTCCCCCCTCGCCGCTCGGGAACGACGGTGGCTCCGCCGCCACGATCTGCCGTTCGGCACCTCGGCCGTCGTCACCGCCACCCGTCGCTGAGCCCAGTCACGCTGGAGATCAGCGTCGCGTGGCGCGTCCAGCCTGCTCGGCGACCTCGTACAGGGGGCGATCGCGGTCGCTGCGTCGACGCATCGGGAGCAGCGCCAGGACCGACGCGGCCAGCAACGAGGCCACGGCCACCCCTGCGGCGCGACGCCAAGGCCGCCCACCGTTCGCGGCGCGTCGTGCGAGCAGCCCGGCGGCAACGCCCCCACCCGCTGCCGGCACTGCGAGGCGACGCGCGGCGTACCGGGCGACGAACTCCGCGCCGATGCGCAGGAGCGCCCCGGCCGGGTAGGTCGATGGCGCGGCGCTCGCCTCGGTGACGCGTCGGGTCGTCGGTCGCTCGGCGAGCGCCACGTTCGTGGGCAGGATCAGCTGCACACCCGATCGATCGAGCTCGCGACGAACGCCCGCCTCGATCGCCGGGCTCATGATGAGGAACGACGATCCGACATCGTCGACCTGCACGCCGAGCGCTCGGGCGAACAGGTTCATGACCATCGAGCCGAGCCGTCGCACGCGCGTGCCGGCGCGTCGCTCCCGGGTGGCGACCACCAGGTCGTGTCCCTCCAGGTACGCGGCCACGAGCTCGGGGACGAACTCCGGCGGGTCCTCGAGGTCCGAGTCCATGACCACGATCGCATCACCCACCGCCACCTCGGTACCGGCGAAGATCGCCCGGGTCTGTCGGACGTTCCGCGCCAGGCGGAGCGCCGTGACGCGCTCGTCGGAGCTCGCGAGCTCGGTGAGCAGGTCCCAGGTCCCGTCGGGGCTGGCGTCGTCGACGTAGACGAACTCGAACTCCACGTCGGACGCGGCCGCCATCTCGGCCAGACGACGGTGCAGCTCGCGCAGCGTCGAGGGCTCCGCGCGGTACACCGGCGAGACGATCGAGACGGTCAGGCCCACACGCCGTCGGTCCACCGGTGCAGGACGTAGGACGACCTGCAGAATCGGATGCTGGGCTGACGGCACATCATGTTCACCATCGGGAAGTTGGTGGCCTGGGTGCTCCACTCGAGCAGCCGGTTGCCGGTGATGGAGGTCGCGCACACGAACGCCGCCACCTCGTGCAGGAAGCCCGCGGGTGCGCCCGGCGCCCTGAACCCGAAGGAGCTGCCCGCCATCGACACGCCGTAGCGATCGAGCTCCGACCAGTGCCGCCACGTGCCGAACCCCTGCAGTCGGCCGTCGTCGCCGATGCGCATGACGATGCAGTCCGACCCCTCGCCCCGCAGACCGCGATCGAGCACCCGCTCGTACAGGGCGTCGCAGCGCTCGTCGGGCAGGCGCGGGTCGGCGTGGTAGTGGTCCTGGGTCACCTGCGACGCCTGTCCGCGGATCCCGGCGAAGGTCGAGTCCGGCAGCGGGTCGTCCACGCCGAATCGGTGCAGGCGCACCGCGTCACCCAACTCCACCGTCGGGTTGCGTGCGGCGCGCTCCAGGTCGTTGACGTAGGTGACCGTGGTCTCGCGCAGGCGGAACCCGGCCTCCTCGGCGCCGAGCAGCCCCGCCAGGTCGTCGGTCTCGAGGCGCAGCATCAGCACACCCGGCGTCCCGTCGGCGACCTCGCGCACCAGGTCGTCGAGGAGCTCCTTCGTGGTCGTCGCTCGGTCCTCGGCACCTCGGGGTGTGAGCAGCGGGCCGACCTCGTGGAACGGGACGCCGAAGTGCCCTGACAGGTCAGGGACCGGCGACGCACTGACCTGACCGACCAACCGGCCGTCGACCTCGCGCAGCAGGTGGGTGCCGGGTCCGTCGAGGATCCGCTCGACCCGATCGCGCTGCTCCGGACCCGCCACGTCGTGGCCGAACATCGCCAGGTACCGCAGCGGCGCGAACTCACCGTCCGCGGCAACGGCCAGCAACGACGCCCGGTCCCCGGGCTCCACCGATCTGATCCCCATCACGCCCCCGGGCCAGCCGACCCGGTTGGTCGGGCCGCCGCCGGTTCCCGAGCGCGAACTATACTCAGCGTTCGCGCTGTCTCACGGCGTCGACGACTGGGCAGGTGGACTGGTGGGACTCGTTCCGATCCACGACTCGGCCGACCCGCTGCTCGTCGAGCGGGTCGCCGACGACATCGAGCGCTACGGCGTGTCCGCGGCTCGGGGCGTCGTGTCGCCGGATCGGGTGCGCGAGCTCTCCGCAGGTGTCGACCGGGCGCTGGCCGACGACGCCGAGTGGTACACGCACGGTCGACAGATGGACACCGGGCGCGTGGTGTTCCTGCCACGGTACGGACGCGAGTTCCTCGACCTGCTCGAGGACCCCACCATGATGGGACCCTGCGACCACATCCTCGGGTCCGCCTGCACGCTCTACACCATGACCACCCTGTGCCAGCCGCCGGGGTACCCCGGACGTCCCCAGCACGTCGACACCGAGTACGCAGTGCCGGGCTTCACCGTCGGACTCGGCGTGATGGTCGTGCTCGACGACTTCACCCTCGAGTCCGGACCGACCCGCTTCCACCCCGACGTCACCGTCGACGAGCCGGATCCCGAGGACTTCGAACGTCGCGCCCTGCGGCTGGAGGCCCCTGCAGGCTCGGTCTGCTGGTTCCACGGGCGCATCTGGCACGACGCGATGCCCAACACGACCGACCGCTGGCGCCGAGCGATCCTGATGGCCGTCGTGCGACCCTGGGTCCGGCAGCGGTTCGACATGGCCCGGATGGTCGCCCATCTCGACGTGGCGTCGATGTCACCGCAGCTCCGGCAGAAGCTCGGTTTCGCCATGATCGCCCCCGGTTCCTACGAGGAGTTCTTCCTGCCGGACGACGGTCGCCGCGAGGAGCTCCTGCGACGAGCCGCGGCGCGTGGGGGCGACGGCCCCGTCTGAGGGTGCGCGACGCGTCGCTCAGCCGTCGAGGCGCGCTCGCAGGGTGGCTTTGGAGAACTTGCCGACGGAGGTCTTGGGCACCTCGTCGATGAACTCGAAGCGCTCGGGCACCCACCACGACGGCACCCGGTCCGCCAGGTGCGCCGCCAGGTCCTCGACCGCCGGCGTCGGACCGTCGACGGGCACCACGAATGCGACCGGCCGCTCGCCCCACTTCTCGTCGACGACACCGACCACGGCGGCCTCGGCGACCGCCGGGTGTGCCATCAGGTGGTTCTCGAGCGCGATCGAGCTGATCCACTCACCACCCGACTTGATGACGTCCTTCGCCCGGTCCACGACCCGGACGTAGCCGTGGCCGTCGCCGGTGACGATGTCGCCGGTGCGCAGCCAGCCGTCGGAGGTGAAGCTCTCCGGCGACCGGCCGCCGAAGTAGCCCGAGGCGACCCACGGTCCACGCACCTGCAGCTCGCCGCTGGTCGAACCGTCCCAGGCCACCTCGGCACCGTCGTCGTCCGCGATGCGGGCCTCGACGCCGAGCACCGGCAACCCGACGGTCGAACGCAGCTCCGAGCGGACGTCGTCGGGGCTGTCTGCCAGGTCCGACACGACCGACACGATCGTGCCAAGCGGGCTGGTCTCGGTCATCCCCCAGATCTGCGTCAGCGGCAGCCCGATGGCGTCGCGGTAGCGCTCCGAGAGGCTGGGCGGCACCGCCGACGCGCCGGAGATGATCAGGCGCAGGTCCGGGAACTCGTGGGCAGCGAGGTGCGGCAGCACGGCGGTCCAGATGGTCGGCACCCCGCAGGTCACGCTGACACGCTCGGACTCGAGCAGCGCCGCCAACGTCGGGCCGCTCAGATCGCTGCCGGGCAGCACCAGCTGCGCACCGGTTCCGACCGCAGCGTGTGCGAAGCCGACGGCGTTGGCGTGGAAGAGCGGCACCACCGGCATGACGACGTCTCGCTCGTGGATGCCCATCGCCCCCGCCGACATGGTCGCCATGGCGTGCAGGACGAGCGACCGGTGCGAGTAGAGGACCCCTTTCGGATCCCCCGTCGTGCCGCCGGTGTGGCACAGCACCGCGGCCTGCCGTTCGTCGGTGACGGTCATGGCCCGCGGGGCCGCTGCGGCGAGCAGCACCTCGTAGTCGTGGACCTGGACGCCGTCGGGCACCTCGAGTTCCGGCGTCGCCCCGAGGTCGTCGATGACGACGACGTGGCGGAGCTTCGGCAGGCCGTCCAAGAGGCCGGCCAGACGTGCTGACAGCGATGCGTGCACCACGATGACGCGGTCCTCCGCCTCGTCGGCCACGAACCTCAGCTGCTCGGTGGTGAAGCGCGGGTTGAGGGTGTGCAGCACCCGCGAGGCGCCCGGCACCCCGAAGTAGAGCTCCAGGTGCTCCTGGGTGGACCAGCACAACGACGCCACCCGTCCACCGACGGGCACGTCCAGGGCGTCGAGCACCGCGGGGACACGGTGCACCCGCTCGGCCCACTCCCCGTACGGCGTCCGACGAGGGCCACCGGCGGTCGCGGTGACGACCTGCTTGGTCGGGAACAGCCGCTCCGCCCGCCGCGACAGCAGGTCCAGGGTCAGTGGCAGGTCCCCCATCAACGCATCCATGTGACGACTCCCTCGTGCCGGCCGCCGCCGATGTCCACCCGGCGACGCCAGGACGGCAGTATTCCACCCAGCGGGAGCCCGGATCGTCTCGGGTAGCCTCGCCCCAGGGGGTTGCGACATGGGCAAGATCGTCATCTTCGATCCGGACGAGTCACCGTTCATCCGTCCACGCGACGCGTACCCGCCCCACGTGGTACCGCTCATCCCCGACGAGGAGCTCGACACCACGGCGGTCCGCTGGCACCACCCCGGCGGCCCCGACCAGCTGCAGATGTTCGAGATGCGCCTGGAGCCCGGCACGCAGCTCGCCCCCCACGCCCACGCGGCGGACGAGATCATCGCGGTGCTCGAGGGCGATCTGGTCGTCGGCCGCCGGTCGTACGGCGCCGGTGCGTCGTTCTTCGTGCCCGGCGACACCGTCTACACGGTGACCGCCGGACCGGACGGATGTCGGTTCTTCAACTTCCGCGCCGCGATCGACAAGACGTACTTCACCCCGGAGCAGGCGCTCGAGCGCAAGCGCTCGGCTCGGGACGAGGATCCCGAGCGATGAGCGGCGACCAGGAGCTGTTCTTCGTGCTCAGCAGGATCGAGCCGTCCCGCCGGGCGGACATGGGCGCGCTGCGTGCCGAGCACCTGCAGTTCGTGCTCGCGATGCGAGACCGGGTGCAGCACGGTGGGGTGCTCACGGGGCCCGACGGTCCCGAGGCGATCTCGATGGTGCTCTCGGCCACATCACGAGACGAGGCGATCGAGCTGGTCGCTGCGGATCCCTATCGGGCGCTGTACTCGACGGTGGAGGTCGCCCGGTTCGTGCAACGTGTGCCCGAGGCCCACGAGGGCGAGCTCCGGGCGATGCTCGAGGAGGCACTCGGGACCGACCCCGAACAGCGATGAGGATCGCGATCACCGGCACGGGCGCCGTGACCCCGATCGCGACCGATGAGCCATCGCAGTGGGACGCGCTGCTCGGCGGCCGGTGCGGCATCCGACCGGCACCCTGGTCCGCGACGGTGCTCGACGGCGTGAGCCTGTTCGCCGGCGTCGACGACCGCTTCGACCCGTCCGCCGGCCTCGACGACCGCCTGCTGTCGGGCACCGACACGTTCGTCTCGTTCGGACTCACGGCCTGCGACGAGGCGATGCGACGCGCCGGGCTCGGCGGCCACGAGGACCACCGCCTCGACGAGCTGCGCACTGCGGTGGTCGACGGCACCTCCATGGGCGGCATGTACTCGCTGATGCACGCCCAGTGGATGAACGACACGCACGGGCCCGACGCGATCCCGCCCAAGACGATGATGAAGATCTGGTCGAACATGACCTCGGCGCAGATCTGCATGCGGTACGGGCTGCACGGCCCGTCGCACACGGTCACGACCGCCTGCGCGTCCGCGCTCGATGCCGTCGGCCAGGCCGCCGGACTGATCCGGGCCGGCACGGTCGACGTGGCGTTGTGCGGCGGCACCGAGGGCGGGTTCCCGGTCGGCCGTGACGGCGTCGAGGGCTTCCGACCCGTCACCTCGATCGCCGGGGCGATGCTCGGCATGGAGACCGCCGAGCAGGACCCGGCGCGGGCGATGCTGCCCTTCGACGTCGCACGCTCCGGCATCGTGTTCGGCGAGGGAGCGGCGTGGTTCGTGCTCGAGTCCGAGGCGCACGCCCGTGCCCGGGGCGCGGAGCCGCTCGCGTGGTTGCGCGGCTACGGCACCTGCGCGGATGCCCACCACCCGTCGTCACCCGAGCCCAGTGGGCGCTGGGAGGCACGGGCGATGCAGCTGGCGCTCGACGACGCCGAGCTGCCCGCCGACGCCGTGGACGTGCTCGTGGCCCACGCCACCGCCACCCCCAAGGGCGACAGCGCCGAGATCCGCGCGATCGACACGGTGCACGGACGGTCGGACCTGCTGGTGACGTCGATCAAGGGCCACACCGGCCACACCGGTGCCTCGTCGGGCGGCATGGGCATGCTGGCCGCGGTCCGGGCGTTGCGCGACGGCGTGGTGCCCCACACCCTGGGCACCTCGCAGGTCGACCCCGCGGTCGACTTCGACCTGGTGCTCGGCGAGCCCCGGTCGGCAGCGTCGCAGGTCGCCCAGGTGAACGCGTTCGGCTTCGGTGGCCAGGACGCGTCGGTCGTGTTGTCCAACGGCCGCTGAGCCGTCCGCGCCGTCAGTCAGCGGCCGACGCGGTCCGCTGCGCGATCTCCTCGGCCGACCAGACGCGGTACGCCGACGACCCTTCGCCGTCCGCGACCTCCGGGGCCTCCAGGCCGAGTCCCTCGTGGAACCACGCGGCGAAGTCGCGGTGGTACGGCATGACCGCCCCGCCGGTCGCGTGGGGCATGTCCCAGCGGCCGAGCAGCGAGTCGCCGAAGTGGAACTCCGCGGCCTCGTCCCGGTCGAGCACGCCGTCGCGCAGCCGACGCACGACCGGGTGCAGGAATGCTGCCCTGGCCGGATCGTTCGGGTCGGAGGGACCGGTGAAGGTCAGCGACGGCCGGTCGTGCTTGTGGAAGCCGTACTCCATCGTCAGGACGAACACGTCGGCGTCGCCGACGTCGCGGTCGGGCAGGTGCTTGACCGGCAGCTCCTCGTACCAGCTCACCTCGGAGCGGTCCGGGCTGACGGTGATGACGTCGCAGAGGGTCCCGAACTGCTGGTAGAGCGCCGCGGACACGCTGACCCGCTCGTAGAAGCGACGCTCGATGGCGGACCAGTCGAACGCGCCGAGCTCGGTGGACGGGTACGGGACGTCCTCGTGGCGCTCCTCGAGCAGGTTCCACAGGGTGCGGATGTTGTAGCGGAAGCCGTGGATGAAGCCCGAGGCCGACACACGGTCGCTGCCCTGCATCGCCGTGCCGATCAGGTGACAGCCCGGATGGTTGACCGGCTGCCAGTCCCCGGTGAGCGTCGCGAACTTTCCGTCGTGCCACGTCTCGGGTGCGTCGTCCTCGGCGAAGAGCTCGGTCGGCACGAAGTTCCACCCGGCGCAGAAGATGATCTCGTCGTAGTCACGGGTCAGACACAGCGTGCCGGGCGGATCCGACTCGGGGAAGTCGTACTCGTGCTCGGTGCGGAACACGTCGCCGACGGGCGTCACCGACTGCAGGCGCGGGGTGAGCACGCCGTGCAGCGCCTTGAAGTGGAACATGTCGATGACGTCGTTGTTGACGGAGCGCACGTCGCCGACGAAGTGCGTGTCCCACGCCATGCGCAGCGGGTCCTTGGCGAAGATGTGCACCCACGCGGCCACCTCGGCCAGCCAGTTCGCGGTCTCGAACGCCGAGTTGCCCTGGCCGACGACGGCGACGCGTTTGTCGCGGTAGCGCTCCAGGTCCATCTCGAAGGTCTGGTACGACTCGACGCCCTCCGAGTCGGCGCCGACCACCGACGAGGGCCGACGCTCCGACACCGGACCGGTGCCGAGCAGGAGCACGTCGCAGGTCCACGTGTCGCCGTCCGTCGTCGTGACCGCGTAGCCGTCGCCGTCGGCGCGCACCGAGGCGACCTCCTGACCGAAGCGGATGTCGAGCTCGAAGCGCTTGGCGAAGTCACCCATGTAGCGCACCAGGTCGTCCGCGTTCGGGTAGAGCTCCTGGGAGTACAGCGGGAACCGCATCTCGGGATCGTCGGAGAGCAACGAGTTCCAGTCGTGACGCCAGTTGAAGTCGGACTCGGGGAAGAAGTTGTTGACCTTGTTCAGCGAGATCAGCTGACGGTGCCGCGGGTAGCGGGCGAAGAACGACGCCGGCATGTCCGCCTTCTCGAGCACCGCGTAGTCCCGGTCCCTCGACTGGAGGAAGTACGCCATCTGCAGGCCGGCGGGCCCCGCGCCGACGATCAGGTACTTCACGTGCTGGCTCTCGCCCATTCCTCTGCCCCCTCGAACGCCCCGATCGGGGCCCCGCTTCCCGCCAAGGGTACCGATGACCTCCGCCGGGCGGAAGTAGGTCGGTGCGGGCGCCGTCACGCTCCGGCGGACGGACCGGTCGTCGACCTGTAGCGTCGGGGAGGTGGCTGGCGTGGGGGCAGGGGCGACGGACGGCATCACGACCCTGTCGCGCGCAGCACGCGAGTTCCATCGCCATCCGGTGACCTGGCGACGCCTGGTCCCGGCGGTGGTGACCGTCGGCGCGCGGTTGTCGAGGCGTCGGTTCGACCGGTGGGACGCCGTCGCAGCGCTCGGCGTCGTTGCGGCCTACGTCCCCGCGGAGTGGCTCGGCCACCACGTGGGACTGCACGGCCTGTCCGTCGGCCCGGTGGCGCCACCTGCCGACACCGCCGCGGTGCAGAGCCACTTGGCGCACCACCGGGATCCCGACGACCTCGAGCTGCTGTTCGTGCGCCTCGACAAGGTCCCCACGACGGTGGCGCTGGCGACCGCGGCCACCATCGGACTCAGCCGGTGGCGCACCGCACCGCTGACCGGGTACGCCACCGCGCTCACGCTGACGGCATGCCACTACTGGATCCACTTCCTGATGCACTCGGACTACGAGCTGCGCTCCAGGTGGTTGAGGACGGTCGAGGCGAACCACATGCGCCACCACCACCTGGACGAGGACCGGTGGCGGATGGGCGTGCTGTCGATGACCGGCGACCGGGTGGTGGGCCGCGCCCGCTCCCGGATGCACCGGACCGAGCGGACCTCACGGAGGTCGACTCCGAGCCTGGCGTGACCGCCGACGCCGGCCCGCCGAGCCGGGCGGCCCGCAACGTGGTGGTCGGCGGTCTGATCGCGTTCACGATCTCGTCGTGGACCGGAGACCTGCTGCTCTCGGTGCTGATCCCCGATCGCGCCGTGATCCTGCTCGCGCTCAACGACCGTCTGCGGAACTACGCCCTCGCGAGCCCGCACCTGGGCACGGTCGAGTTCTATGCCGTGTCCCTGGTCCGACTGGTCGCCCCCTATCCCCTCTTCTTCCTCATCGGCCGCTGGTACGGCGACGCCGGCGTGGCCTGGATGGAGCGCAGGACGCCGCTCCTGGGTCGGCTGGTCCGGCGGATGGAAGCGCTGTTCTCCCGGGCGGCCTACCCGCTCGTCGCCTTCGTCCCGATGAACGTGCTCTGCGTGTTCGCCGGGGCGTCGGGCATGAGCATGGCCGGCTTCCTCGTCGCCAAGGTGCTCGGCTCGATCGCCCTGCTCGTCGTCGCTCGCCGCACCAGCCTCCTGTTCGACACGCCGCTGACCGCCATCGGCGAGTGGATCGGCGAGCACCGCCTCCTCGTGCTCGGCATCAGCGCCGTCCTGCTCGGCGCCTCGATCTGGCTCCAGCGTCGCTCCCAGGGCGGCACCGAGATCGACCACCTGACCCACATCGACTCGGAGATCGCTGCGATCGACGCCGAGCGGCGGGCCGAGGGTCGACGACCCGAGGGATCGACGGACTGAGGGCCCGACCGCTCACCGGGTCGGCGGTGGCGCCCGACGTGTAGCGTTCGGACGGTGACCGGTGCGGGGGACCTGGCGAGCCGTGGCGAGGTGTCGTTGGTCCGCGCGGCCGCTGACTACCACCGACGTCGCGTGACGTGGAATCGGCTCGCCCCGGCAGCGCTCGCCGTCGGCGCGCGCCTGGCGATCGGACGGTTCGGCCGTGCCGATGCCGTGGCCGCTGCTGCCGCGGTGGCCGTGTACGGCCCGCTCGAGTGGTTCGGGCACCACCACGTCCTCCACGGCCTTCCGATCGGACCGCTCGACGGGCGGCCCGACACCCCCGAGGCCGAGAGCCACATGGCGCATCACCGCTCCCCCGACGACCTGGAGCTGCTGTTCGTGCAGCTCGACGTCGTGCCCACGTCGGTCCTCGCCCTCACGGCCGCCTCGCTCGTCGCCACACGCTGGAGCCCGGCCCCGCTGACCGGGCTCGCCACCACGCTCACCCTGATGGCGACCTACCACTGGGTCCACTACCTGATGCACGCGCCGTACGAGGCCCGCAGCGAGTGGCTGGCGACGCTGGAGCAGAACCACCTGGCACACCACCACACGCCGGAGCAGTGGCGCATGGGCGTGCTGTTCATGACCAGCGACCGTGTGATCGCCGCCGCCCGAAGCCGGGTGCCCGACGAGCCGTCGCTCCCACCGGTCGCCTCGTGAGCGGCGTCGGCGTGACCTCGGCCGGAGCGATCCCCCGGTTGCGTCCGCGCGCCGCCGGCAGCGGCGACCGCCCCGTGGTCCACATCATCTTCCCGTACAAGGGCGGCCGCACGGGCGGCCAGCGGGCGCCGCGGAGCGACTCAGGGGCACTCCCCATGCGTCCCCTCCCCATCTTCATCCTCGGCGCGCTCGCCCGCCGTGAGGGATGGGAGGTCCGCACGATCGACGAGACGCTCCAGCCGCTGCCCGACGAGCGCCCCGACCTGGTGATGATCTCCGGGTGGACCGCGCTGATCGCGAGTGCCTACCAACTCGCCGACTCCTACCGGGAGCAGGGCGTTCCGGTGGTCATGGGCGGTGTGCACCCGTCGCTGATGCCCGGGGAGGCACTGCGCCACGCCGACTCGGTCGTGACCGGTGAGGCGGAGTCGATCATGGGCGCTGTGCTCGCCGACGCGGCAGCGGGCCGACTGAAGCCGCTGTACGAGGGCGGCCTCGCGGACATGGCTGACGTGCCGTCGATCTCGGAGTACGGCGATCTGTACACCGCGGGGCGTCTGAAGTGGATTCCCACCCACGGCATCCAGACCTCACGTGGCTGTCGGTACAACTGCTCGTTCTGCTCCGTGATCCGCATCAACGGGCGCGGGATGCGGCACATGGAGCCCGAGCGTGTGGTCGAGGAGCTCCGGATGATCAGCCGCCTGTCGCCCCGGCTGCCCGGGCCGACCCCGGTGTTCCTCCACGACGACGACCTGATGTCGGACCCGGAGTACAGGACGCTGCTGCTCGAGGCGCTGGTGCGATCCAAGCTCAAGCTGGCGCTGGTCTGCCAGACGTCCATCGGCATGGCTCGCAGCGACCACATGCTCGACCTCGCCCAGCGGGCCGGCTTCTTCTCCATGTTCGTCGGGCTCGAGAGCATCTCCCGCGAAGCGCTGCTGCAGGTCAACAAGAAGAACCGGCCGCACGAGTACAAGGAGCTGATCGGACGGCTCCACCGACGCGGCATCGGCATCACGGCCGGCATCATCTTCGGGATGGACAGCGACGACCCGGGGATCTTCGACCGCACCGTCGACTTCCTCGAGGACATCGAGGTCGACAACGCGCACATGTCGCTCCTCACGCCGCTCCCCGGAACCGAGACGTTCGCGGATCTGTACGAGCAGGGCCGCATCGTCGATCTGGATTGGGGCCGCTTCGACCTCCGCCACGCGGTGATCCAGCCGGCACAGATGACGCCCGAGCAGCTGCGACAGGGGCTCTGGGACGCGTACTACCGCTTCCACGCCGGCCCGGCGCGACGGCGACGGTTCGTTCGCCAGCTGCGGACGGAGTCCGTCCGCCTCGCGCTCGGCTTCGCCGTGGGTGGCCGGCGCTACACGCACCACCTGGAGGAGCACCTGGCGGACGCCAAGCTCAGCTACGTGCCCCATCCCGACGACATCGCAGCGCTGCTGCGGACGAGTCGGGCGCCGGCGAGCGACGCGGTCGCCCTCGCTGGCCAGCAGATCGACACCCAGGTCATCCGACTCCGCACCAGGCCCTGATCCACGGCTGGGGACGCCGGCGCCGCCGCTGGTACCGTGAGCGGGTCCACGAACCGGCGAGCGGGGGGTCCTGAGCTGTCGTCGACCCGGATCGGCCCGCCGGAAGGGGCCTCGACATCGTTGCCGCCCGGCCGCAGCGGGCCGCCACCGGTGCCCCGGTGGATCCTCATCGTGCTGGCCGTGGTGGCCCAGGGGGCACTCGCGCTCGCGATGAAGAGCGTGCCGTCGCTCGGCATCGTCCAGGCGGCCGGCATCGTGATCGTCGGCATGTACGCCGTCGGACGGCGGAACCTGGTGCTCGTCACCTGCCTCTGCGGCTACCTGGTCGGCTGCGAGGTGCTGTGGCGCCAGACCAAGGCCCCGTTGCCGTACCTGATGGCCCCGTACGCGCTCATCCTGTTGTCGGGCTTCGTGGTCGTCGTCGTGCTCGGTCGCCTCGGTCGCAACGCGCGTCTGGCGATGTTCTACGTCCTGCTGCTCATCCCGTCGCTCGTCAACACCATCCGCACCACCGGTGGCGGGTCGCGTGAGCTGATCGCGTTCGCCCTGAGCGGGCCGCTCGCCCTCGCGGCGTTCGTCTCCTTCACGTCGCAGGTGAGCGCGACACCGGCCGCGTACCGGCGGATCCTGTGGACCACGCTCGTCTCCGCCGTCGGGCCGCTCGTCATCGCCGTGGCGGAGATCCGCGCGGTGTTGGCGCTGTACGGGTCGATCGAGTTCAGCGGCCAGTCGAACTTCGTGACCTCCGGCGGCTTCGGTCCGGTGCAGGTGTCCGCGGTGCTCGGCCTGGGCGTCCTCATCGCGATCGTGCTCGGCATCATCGAGACGCACAGCTCGGCCAAGATCGTCGCCGCCGTGTTGGCCGTCGCCTTCAGCGTGCAGAGCCTGCTGACCTTCTCGCGCGGCGGCATGTTCGCCGTCGCCATCGCGCTCGCCGCACTTGCCATCGTGAACGCCCGCAACCGCCGCATCCGCAACCGGGTGATCGTCGTCGCCGCGGTCGCGCTCACCCTCGGGTACTTCTTCGTCGTGCCGTGGTTGACCGACTTCACCGGCGGCGCGTTCGAGCAGCGGTTCTCGGACACGGACTCGGCGCGCACGGGCCTCGCCGGCAACGACGTCGAGATCTTCGGCGACAACATCCTCTTCGGCGTCGGACCGGGCATGACCAAGTACCAGCGCCTCACCTACAGCATCTGCGAGCTGCGCTCCGACCGGTGCTCCGACGAGTCCTCGTCGCACACCGAGTTCACCCGGATGCTCGGCGAGCACGGCATCCCCGGACTGGTCGCGATCGGCGCGCTGGGGCTGCTCTCGTTCCGCGTCATCCGAGCGGCCGCGGCCGAGCGTCCGTTCGCCGTCGGGTTCGTCGCCTGGGCGATCGCGCAGATGTTCTACGCCAACCTCCGCGTCGTCGCCGTGCCGTTCGCGTTCGGGCTGGCGTTCCTGACCGTGCGCGACATCCGCGGTCCCACCGACGAGGCCGACGGGCCCGACCCAGACCCCGACCCGATCACCACCCACCATGTCCGCTGAGCCCGAGGACCGACAGCGCATCGAAGCCGTGCCGGCGGCCCTCGGTGCTCCCGCACCGTTCGGGCTCCCACCCTCGGCCGTGCCGCGTCCACCCGGCGTCGTCGGCCTCCCGGCGAGTGCTCCTGCCAAGCCGGTCAGCGTCCCGCGGTGGGCCCTGCTCACCCTCGCGTTGCTCGCCCAGGTGGGACTGGCGCTCGCGACCAACGCAGCGCCGTGGCTCGGCGTGCTCCAGGCCGGGACCATCCTGCTCCTGGGCGTGTACGCCACGATGCGCCAGAACCTGGTGCTGCTGACCTGCCTCTGCGGCTACCTCACGGGGGCCGAGGTGCTCTGGCGCCAGGTCCAGGCGCCGATGTTCTACCTGGTCGCGCCGTACCTGATGATCGTCCTGTCGTGCCTGGTGATCGCCGTGGTGCTCGGTCGTCTCGGTCGCGACGCCCGACTCGCCGCGTTCTACGTCCTGCTCCTGCTCCCCTCGATCGTCAACACCGTGCGGACCGCCGGCGAGGGCTCCCGCGAGCTCGTTGCGTTCGCCCTGGCTGGCCCACTGGCGCTGGCAGCGTTCGTGGCGTTCACGTCGCAGGTCGTCGCCACCCCCGTCGCCTACCGGCGGATCCTCTGGGTGACCCTGGTGTCGGCCGTCGGACCGCTCACGATCGCGGTGACCGACATCCGGACCGTGCTCGCGGATCTGGGTGCCGTCGAGTTCACGGGTCAATCGAACTTCATCACGTCGGGCGGCTTCGGCCCGGTGCAGGTCTCGGCCGTCATGGGCCTCGGGGTGCTCGTCGCGGTGATCCTCACGATCATCGAGCCGTCCCGATCGGTGCGGATCCTGACGGTCGTCGTCGGTGTGGCATTCAGCGTGCAGAGCTTGCTGACGTTCTCCCGCGGCGGCATGTCGGCCGTCGCGATCGCCGTGTCGGCGATGGCGATCGCGCGGGCGCGCGATCCCCGCATCCGCAACCGGATCATCGCGCTCGTCGCGATCGGGCTCGCGATCGGCTACTTCTTCATCGTTCCGTGGCTCACCGACTTCACCGACGGCGAGTTCGAGGAGCGATTCTCCGACACGACGTCGGGACGGACCGATCTGGCGATCAACGACGTGCGGATCTTCGCCGAGAGCCCGGTCTTCGGCGTCGGCCCGGGCATGACCAAGTACCAGCGGCTCACCTACAGCATCTGCGAGCTGCGCTCCGACGGCTGCGCCGACGAGGCGTCGTCGCACACCGAGTTCACCCGGATGCTCTCCGAGCACGGGATTCCCGGCCTGGTCGCCGTGGGCGCCCTGGCCCTCCTGGCCGTACGCGGCGTGCGTGACGCCGCCAAGGAGCGACCCTTCGCCGCCGGCTTCATCGCCTGGGCGGTGGCGCAGATGTTCTACGCCAACCTCCGCGTCGTCGCCGTGCCGTTCGCGTTCGGGCTCGCCTTCCTCACCGTGCGCTCACCACGCGCGCCCGACGACCCCGAGGACGACGGCGCGCTCGACGACCGGGTGGCGCCGTCAGCGCTCTGACGGGTCGAGCATGCCCGCGGCGCGGTCGAGATCGTCCGGCGTGTCGATGTCGACGGCGGTCCCGGGCGGGGTGAACAACGGCAGCACGCGGCGCCCGCACATCGACCCGGCCCGGACCACCGGGGCGCGCACCACGTCGAGCACGCCGTCGTGCACCCACACCTCGGGCAGCTGCTGGCGGGGCCGGTTGAACAGCTCACGGTCCCAGCCGCCGAGCAGGGGCTCGAGGACGCCGTGCTCGACACGCCACATCTTGTAGGGCGTCTTGGGCGGCGCGGACAACGATCGGACCGAGTCCGCGTCGGCGTCGGCGCGCAGCAACCGGATCCCCTCGTCGACGAGCCCCTCGGGGCGCAGCGGTGAGGTGGGCCGGAGGTGCACGAGCAGCTCGATCGCCGTGTCCGGACCTGCGGCACCAGGGGCGTCGAGCTCGGCGAGCAGGTGCTGGAACACCGGCAGGTCGGGGGTGTCGTCACGGGCGAGCTCGGACGGACGCAGGAAGGGCACCTCGGCGCCGCAGGTGCGGGCGACCTCGGCGATCTCCTCGTCGTCGGTGCTCACCACGACGCGGTCGACCGACTCGGCAGCCACGCCGGCTTCGATCGACCAGGCGATCAACGGGCGACCGGCGACCCTGGCCAGGTTCTTGCGCGGGATGCCCTTGGAGCCACCACGCGCAGGGATCACGGCGACGACCTGGCCACCAGGGCTCAGAACCATCGTTCCAGCCGATCGAGCGCGGTCCAGAAGCCCTCGCCGTCGTTCTTGTGACCCTGCCAGATCTCCGGGATGAACCCGGCCGCGGGGCAGAGCCGTGCGAGCTGCTCGGCGAGCACGGCGAAGTCGATCTCGCCGTCCCCGATCTGCAGCCCCTCACCGTCGACGCCCGCGGCATCGACCAGGTGCAGGTGCTCGGCCTTCGGTGCGAGCACCTCGGTCCACTCGGCGAACGACGCGCCCCGGTGGTTGGCGGCGAGCTTGGAGTGCGAGACGTCGAGGCACAGACCGATGCCGGCGGCGTCGGCGAACTCGACGGTGTCGACGGGGTCCACGAAGAGGTTGCAGTGCAGTTGACCGCCCAGGTACCACGGGAACGGGGGCAGGGTCTGCGCCAGGATCCGCACCGCCGAGTGGTCGACCTCGTCGAGCGCCGCCAGGACCCGCTCGTAGAGCCGGGGGCGCTCCGACACCGGGAGCTCGTGCTCGGCGCTGAAGCCGCCCATGCTCACCACCAGCACCGGCGGACCGTCGACCGCCGAGAACGACGCCAACCGTGCGGCAGCCTCGATCGTGCGCCGCAGCTCGTCGAGGGTCCGCCGCCGGTAGTCGCCCTCGGCCGCGGCCAGGTTGAGGATGTGGTCGCCGGCGAACAGGTCGGGGCTGTGGACCGCGACGCCGCACTCGCCGATGCCCTCCAGGAACGGCTCGGGGTCGAGCTCCAGGTCCTTGTAGGAGAGGTGGAACTCGATGAAGTCCGGGGATGCGGCCGCCACCATGGCGCGAGCGTCGTGGTACCGGACCGGGACGCCCCACGGGCGGCCGAAGTCGTACGCGCGGGGGGCCGCTCCGTGGTCGTCGAGGTCGCTCGGGTAGAAGAACCCCCCGCGGGCGACGGCTCGGCGGAGCTGGCGGCCCACGAGCTCGGCGCGCCGGTTGGGCTGCAGGCCACGGCCGGGCCCCTTGACCTCCAGGTCCTCGACGCGGACCGTGTCACCCGGAGCCAGGTCGCGCGTGGCGACCAGGCTCTTGGCCAAGGTCACGCGGTTCATGAGCTCGCCCTGGCTGGGGCTGCGGGCACCGTCGTCGCCGAGCGACTCGTCGACGTCGCGGAGCTGACGGACCATGTCCGCGAACTCGTCGGGCAGCAGGCTGACCTTGTGGTCGTTGCCCTCCATGGACCGATCCGACGTCAGGTGCTTCTCGATGATCCGCGCGCCCGCCGCCACGGCCGCCACCGCGACGTGGTGGCCACGCTCGTGACCCGAGTACCCGACCGGGCAGTTCCCGATCTCGGCAAGGCGGGAGATGTAGCGCAGGTTCACGTCGCGGAACGGCGCCGGATAGGTCGAGTTGCAGTGCAGCAGCGCGAAGGAGGCGCCGCCACCGCGCAGGACCGCGACGGCATCGACGATCTCCGACTCGTCCGACATGCCCGTCGACATCACGACCGGCCGGCCGGTGCGTGCCACGGCGCGCAACAGGTCGTGGTTCGTCAGGTCCGCAGAGGCCACCTTGAACGCGTCGATCCCGTAGTCGTCGAGTCGCCGCACCGACTCGACGTCCCAGGCCGTGCACATCGCCGTGATGCCGACGTCACGGCAGTGCTCGAAGAGCACGACCATCTCGTCGGGGGTGAGCTCGAACCGGCTCAGCAGGTCGAGCACGTACTGAGAGCCCAGGTCCTCCCGCGCGTCGTCGGTGGCCCCCGAGTGGCGGTACAGCGATGCCAGGTCGCGCATCTGGAACTTGGCGCAGTCGGCCCCCGCGGCCACCGCCATGTCGATCAGCCGGCGGCCGTGATCCACCCGTCCGTTGTGGTTCAAGCCGATCTCGGCGATGGCGAACACCGGCGCGCCGTCTCCGATCTCCCGGCCCGCGATGCGCAGCGGCGCGTCGTCACGGTCCGCGACGGCGACCAGCCGCCCTCGGTCGTCCACGAGGGGGACCTGCAGCACCCGTTCGCTGAACAGCCCGGCGATCGCCGCAGGGTCCGCGTCGACGTGGGCGGCGGTGAACTCGGTGTTCGCCACACCGAGCACCGGCCGCTCGAGGTCGACGTCGTCCTGGGCGAGCAGCCAGCGACGGACGTCGCCGTCGGTGAGCACCCCTTCGAGCACGCCGGCGGTGTCGACGCAGAAGACCACGCGGCGGCGGTTGCGACCGATCCGGTCGAGCGCCTCGCGCACCGTGTCCTCGGAGAACACCGTCAGGTGGTGGAACCGACGTTCGATCTTCATGTCGGCGCGACCCTCATGCCGGCACCGACGGCACCACGAAGGCGTCGATCTCCTCGACCAGCCGTGCGGCGGATCGACCGTCGGTGAAGGTGAGCAGCTCCTCGACCATGCGCGCCCTTCCCCGGCGACCGGCCTCGGGATCACGCAGCGCGTCGTCGACCGCGGCGATCAGCGAGGCAGGGTCATCGGCGGTCCGCAGACCACCCGACGCGGTGATCGGCCACCAGTGCTCGCGCTCGTAGAGGTCGCGGACCTGTCGCTGCTGGGCCCGGTCGTTGCCCGGCACGAAGCGCGGGCCGATCTGGGGGCGGTCGAACGCCGCGCCGTCCAGGGTCATCGACGAGCACACGTTGACGTGGACCCGGCTGTGCGCCAGCGTCGACATCTGCGCGACCAGATCAGCGGTCGACGGCCACCCGCGATGGGCGTTGCTGCCGACCGCCCACGGGTCCACGACGACGCCGTGACGCAGCGTCGAGCCGAGGGCGCGCCACGCGTCGGGCGCCTCCGCGGGATGGCGCCGCACCACCAGGAAGGGCTGACCGCCGATCGCTCCCCGGTCGATCGCGTCGTCGAGCAGCGACACCAGGCGCGTCTCGTTGGGGACCAGGCCCGCCGGGCCGCCGCCGTACAGCACGATCGGCCGGTCCGCCGGCAGACCCAGGCTCGCCCGCCACTCGCCCTCCGCGACGACCAGCTCCGGTCGGTGGTGCAGGTCGAACTGCGGCGCCCCGATGATCCCGATCTGCGACGCCGACAGGTCCGGGTAGGACCGCAGCAGCTCCTCGCGGTTGAAGCGGTTCCAGACGAGCATCCGCTCGCTGCGACGCAGGATCCGCTCGCGGGTCGTCGGGTTGTCGAACGAGATGACCGAGGTCAGCGACGGGACACCGGCACGGTGCGCTGCCTCGAGCAGCAGCCCGTCCTGGTCGTGGTACGGCGTGATCGACACGACGGCGTCCGCACCGCAGTCGGTGACGAACGCCTGGAACTCGGCCACGTTCGTCCCGGCGTCCAGCATGGCCGGCTCGGCCGACTCGAGCGCCGCGGCGCGGCCGGGCAGGGCGAGCTCCGTGCGATCCTTCAGCCGGCGCAGGTCCCCGACCAGGCGGTCGCGGCCGGAGCGGACCGACGCTCGCCGCTGTCGACGTTCGATCCCCGCACTGGGTGACCGCAGGCGTCGGTGGTGCACGATCGACATCCGTCGACGGAACATGCGGTAGCGGTGGTCGAGCTCGGCGTCCGGCAGGCGCAGCACCTCGAGGCCGGACGACGTGAGCTCTGCGGTGAGCTCGGGGTCGTCCCAGCCCAGCGCGACGACCGGACGGCAGACCTTCGACAGCTGCTCGAGCACGCCGGTCGGCACCAGGTAGCGGACGCTGAAGCCGTACGTGACCGCCACCATCACACGTCGCTCCCCCATCACACCCTCGACCTTACGGACGGCGAACCGCGTTCACAACGCCCGTCAGGGCGCCGTGGCGATCCAGAACCGGTCGTCGTCGCCGTCGAGGGCGTGCCGGCGGAACTGGTCCTCCGTGAACAGCACGTCCCAGCGGAGCTCCTCGACCTCCAGGCCACCGGCACGGAACCGCTCGGTGGTGTCGCGGCCGTAGTTGCGCACGTGGTCGCGTTGACCGAAGCGCCGCTGGCGCTCGGCGGGTGGGGCCGACGGGTCCTGCTCGGTGACGGGGAGGTCGGGCATCCAGGGCACGCTGATGACCGCCTGGCCGCCGGGCTGCAGCACACGGGCGATCTGCGCGACGGCGTCGAGGTCCCCGGGCACGTGCTCGAGCACGTGGAAGCAGACCACCACGTCGAACGAACCGTCGGGGAAGGGCAGCGCGCAGAGGTCCGCGAGCACGTCCGCTCTCGGGGAGGACAGGTCCATGCTGACGTGGTCGTATCCGAGGCGTCGCGCGGTCGGTGCCAACAGTCCGAGCGGCGCCACCTCGAGCACCCTGGCACCCGGCCGGACCGCACGCCCGCCGAGCCACAGCTCGAGGGCGCGGTCTCGCTCGCTCGACGCGCAGCTCGGGCAGATCCGGTTCATCCGACGAGGTTTGTGCGACGCCGCGAAACCGACCCCGCTCCAGCCGCAGACGGGACAGTGCACCCGGTCGCCGACCGCGAGCAGGTGACGGTGCGCCCCGCGTTCGAGCAGACGGAGCCGACGGTCGACCGCCCCGACCGCGCGCCGGGCGGTGCGCCCCGCGCCGGTCGCCTCACGTGGCACCGTCATCGCATTGCTCCCCATCGAGTTCGTCGTCCCCGGGGCCCCACGCCGCGGTGCACGTACCGACGACGAGCGTAGCGCCGCTCCGGGTCGATCCACCCGGTGCATCGCTAAGCTCGGCAGTTCCCGAGGAGGCCCGTTGCCACAGGATCCACCGTCGCTCACCGCGGTCGTCTCGCAGTTCCCAGCGCCCTCGCAGACCTTCATCCGGCGCAAGCTCGACGGACTGCGAGCGGTGGGGGTCGACGTCACGGTCGCCGCGGCCGAGTTCACCGAACCGACGGACACCACGGGGTACCGCTACCTGTCGTTGCTCCCCTGGACCTCGCCACGCGTCGCGCTCCACGCATCGAGCCGTGCGGCGTGGCGGGCGACCGCATCCGCGCTCCCCTCGGCCGTCCGCGCCGGTCGTGGTCTGCGGCACTCCGTCGCCGTAGCCCCGATCGGTGCCGCAGGGAGCGACATCGTGCACTTCGAGTTCTCGGGCATCGCGGTCACCTACCTGGACCAGCTCGACGCACTGCACGACCACGCCCGGCTGGCCGTGAGCTGTCGGGGTTCGGCCGAGCAGGTCCAACCGCTCAAGGAGCCGGCCCGTCGCGAGGCGTTGGCCCGGGTCTTCCAGAAGATGGACCTGATCCACTGCGTCTCCGAGGACATGCGGCGGACCGTCGAGGCGCTGGGAGCACCCCCGGCGCGCATCCTGGTCAACCGGCCCGCGGTCCCCGTGGCCGACTTCACCGCCCTGCGGGACCGCCAGGAGCACGGCGGGGCGTTCCGGCTGCTCTCCGTCGGACGCCTGCACTGGAAGAAGGGGTTCGATGACGCCGTCCGTGCCCTTTCGATGTTGCGCCGCCGCGGCGTCGAGGTCGAGCACCGGATCGCCGGCGAAGGACCCGAACGGGAGAAGCTGTCGTTCATGATCCACGAGCTCGGACTCGACGGCGCCGTCGAGCTCCTGGGAGTCCGCTCCTCGGAGCAGGTCCGCGACCTGCTCGGCTGGGCCGACGCGCTCCTGCTGCCGAGCCTGAGCGAGGGCATCTCCAACGCGGTGCTCGAGGCGATGGCCGCCGGCCTCCCGGTGCTCAGCACCGACTGCGGCGGCATGACCGAGGTCGTCGACCACGACCGCAACGGACTGGTCGTCGGTGTCGGCGATCTGGAGGCGATGGCGCACCACCTGGGTGAGCTGGCCGCCGATCCGGGCCTGCGGGAGCGGCTCGGTGCCGCAGGTGCGACGACCGCGGACGAGCGCCTGGACATCTCCCACCAGGTCGGTCGCTTCATCGATGCCTACCGGGGCCTCGTCAGGTCCTAGGCCGGCGCGCCCTCGACAGCGCTTCAGCTGCGCAGACGTCGGCGCAGCCGCCGCCACGTCCGCCCGCTGCGGCGTGCCAGTCCGGTGTCGAACCACACCCGGTCCAGGACGCCACGCCCGGCGGCACGCAGGCGCTCGGTCGCCGTGGGGTGCAGCTGGTACAGGTGGTAGCCCGCGCCGTCGTCCCACGGACGGAGATGTGCGTACGCGTAGGGGACGGTCAGCTCACGCTCGACGATCGCGCGCTGAGCCGGACGCTTGTTCTCCACGAACACGACCGCTCGTGGCGCCAGCTCCGAGACGTAGCGACGGTTCTCGCTCGCGACGTGCTCCGCCGGCAGGGAGCCGTCGTCCTCGCCCTCGCCACCGCCGTCGATGAGCACGAACTCGAACGGCGGGTGGTCGCCGGGGATCTCCTCGTAGCGGTCGACCACGACCGTCCTGGCCCGGTCGGGGCCCAGGTTCCTGGCCATCTGCTCCAGGCAGAACGGCACGTGCTCGATCCCGTAGAGCGTGTACGCCCCCGGCCCGTGTACGGCGTCGAGCGTCGAGATCACGACCCGCGTGGTGGTGCCGATACCCGGCCCGACCTCCAGGACCGACGTCGGCGCGCGGCGGCGCAGCGTGCGGACCAGCCCCTCCAGGGCGTACCGGGTGGCGATGAAGTCGCTCCCCGGTCGATGCTGGAAGCTGTCGTACGTCTCATCGGCCAACGACATCCTCGAGAAGCTAGCGGGTACATGGACGAACACCGGGTGGGGGCCGAGCGTGCTGGCTGACGTCACGACCTGGGCCGCGGGCGTGGTCGAGTCGTTGGGCTACGTCGGCGTGATGCTGCTGGTCCTGCTCGAGACGGTGTTCCCACCGATCGCCGGCATGACGTTGCCGCTGGCGGGGTTCGTGGTCGGGCGGGGGGACGCGTCGTTGCCGGCGATGATCGCCGTCGCCAGCGTCGGCACCCTGGTCGGGAACTGGGTGCTGTACGGCGTCTCGGCAGCGATCGGGCCCGACCGCGTGCGGGCGTTCCTGCTGCGCTACGGCGCCTGGTCGGGCCTCTCCGCCCGACACTTCGACCGCGCCGAGGACTGGTTCGCGCGCCGGGCCGATGCCGCAGTGCTCCTGGGTCGCTGCATCCCCGTCGTCCGGTCGCTCGTGTCCGTCCCCGCGGGCTTCCAACGCATGCCGTTCGTCCGCTTCAGCGTGCTGAGCTTCGTCGGCAACCTGGTTTGGATCACCGCGTTCGTCAGTGCGGGCGCGGTCCTCGGCGACCGCTGGAGCCGCATCGACGACGTCACCGGGCTCATCCAGGCGGTCTCGGTCATCGCCTGGGCGATCGTCGTGTCGGTCGTGCTGTGGCGTCGCGTCCTGCGCCCGCGACTCGACCGCTCCGGTCAGCTGCCACCGGACGGCCCCACTGCGCCCGACGACTGAGCGCCGTCAGTCGCGGCCCGACGCCGGCGGTGCCGCCGCCAGGCCCCGGAGGTTGCCGACGCCGTAGGCCAGGTGGAACGCCAGCACGGCAGGGGCGAGCAGCAGACGTTCCGGGCCATGCAGCACGCCGTCGTGCTCCCTCAGGGCGCTGCGCACGCCCAGACCCAGGTGGGCGAGCAGCACCGCTGCCGCGCCGAGGCGGGCGAGCCGGGCGAGCAGGTGGCGTCCGGACGAGCCCACGAGCAGCGCGACGGCCAGGGCCACCACGAAGGCGCCGGGCGCGAAGTGCCGAGGCTTCATGACCGACAGACCCATCCGCACGGTGCGGCCGTTCCACTCGCCGGTGAACGCGGCGTAGCGCAACAGCGAGCGCATCCCGCTGCGAGCGGCGTAGTCGCACGACGTCTCGTCGGTGACCATGAGCCGCACGCCGCTGTCACGCAGCCGGTGGCTCAAGTCGTTGTCCTGGTTCCGCTCGAGGCGCTCGTCGAAGCCACCGACCGCCCGCACGTCCTCGAGGCGGTAGACGGGGTACGGGATGCTCTCGACCTCACCGCCGCGCTGGGTGCGGAACGACTGCGAGGACGACGCGAACGAGCTGCCCATCACCGCGCACGCCAGGCGTGCGTCGAGCGACTCGCCGGCCGGGACCGTGCGGACCAGCCCGCCGCACGCGGTCGGGCCCGGCCCCGCCTCGACGACCCGGACGCAGGACGACAGGTAGTTGCGGGGGTAGCGGGTGTGGGCCCCGAGGATCGCGACGAGCGACCCCCGTGCCTCGGCGAGCCCGATGTTGAACGCGAACGGCGTGCGTCGTCGCGGGTTGTCGAGCAGCCGCACCTGGGGCGATCGGATCGCTCGGGCCTCGACGAGCTGGCGGGTGGCATCGGTCGAGCCACCGTCCACGACGAGCACCTCGTAGGGCACGTCCAGGTCCTGGTCGAGGATCCCGTCGAGGAACGACTCGATGTGGGCCTGCTCGTCCAGGGTGGCGACGATGACCGAGAGGACGGGTCGGTCGGTCACGTCGGCCGGTCCGTGAAGCGATCGCCGGGTCGGGGCACCCTGCCCGACGCGCAGCCGGCGTCGCGCACCAGCACGGAACCGTCCCAGGTGGTCACCAGGAACGAACCGTCGTGGAACACCTCGACCACCGTGCCCGGCAGCTCGTCCAGGTCGGTGAGGTGCGTGTCGAAGGGATGGCCCACCCACAGGTGGAACGGCTCGGCATCGCCCCCGAGGTGCGAGAACGCCCCGGGGAACGGCCGGGTCTGGGCACGGATGTGGTCGTGCAACGTCCGCATGGAGTGCTCCGCCCAGAGGATCCGGCCGTGCTCGGGGGTGCGCTTGTCCAGGTACGTCGCCTCGACGTCCTCGGGCTGCGGTCGGAGCTCGACCGTGCCGGCGAGGATGTCGTCCAGGTGCAGGTCCAGGAGCCGGTTCATCGCCATGCGGTTCTTGAAGTGCAGGGTCTCGCAGTCGTCCCAGACCGTGATGTCGAACCGCTGCCGGGCCACCACCGCGCCCGAGTCGACGCCCGCGTCGTAGCGGAAGAGGTGCGTCAGGAACGACTCGCGCCCCTCGGCGAGCGCCCAGTTCATCGGCGAGCGGCCACGGCCCCGCGGGAGCGGTTCGGCCGAGCCGTGCATGCCGTACGCGCCGCAGGACAGCGTGGCGAGGAACCACGCCGGGATCAGCCGCTGCCAGCCGATCACGAGCAGGCAGTCCACGCTCCGGTCCGCCAGCCGTGCCCGGTCCTCGTCGCTGTCGAGCGAGTAAGTGGCGGGATGCAGCACCTCGATGCCCAGCTCGGCGGCGACGGGGCGCAGGTCCGCGTAGCCGGCGACCTGGGCGGCCTCGGCCTGCGCCGGCGTGAGCGTGATGAGCAGGTCGATCCGCCGACCCGCCCCGGCGAGCGCACGCAACGTCTCGAGCGTGGTGGTCTTGGAACCTGCGACCGCCAGGCGCCGACCGGCCCCGTCGTGCCCGTCGCCGGTCATCGGGTCATGTCGCGGTACGGCGCGCAGTTGCGGGCCACCCGTGCGGCGAAGGCGTGGGAGCGATCGGCGACCATCCCCCGCAGGCGCTGCTCGGGTCCCTCGGGCACGTCACCCGCCCACCAGATGGGGTGCAGGAGGAGCTGGATCGCCGTGCGATCCGCGAAGGCGTCGGTGTCGAAGGGATGCCCGAACCGGAACCGTCCCTGGGAGTCCGACACGTACTGGAGCTTCTCGGTGAAGGCCGGTTCGTAGGTGTGGCGTCGCGGCAGCGCCCCCCGCTCGCTGCCCACGAGGTGCTGCGCCGGGCGGTGGAAGCTGATGATGTCGACGGGGGCGCCGGCGACCCACTCCAGGATTCGCAGCTCCTGCTCGGCGCCGTCGACCAGCTGGTCCTCCTCGTAGAGCGTCACGTCGAGGTGCAGCCCGATCCGGTGACCGAGCTCGACGAGGCGATGCAGGTCCTCCCGTGACGGCGCATCCAGCACGGAGTAGCACTCGGAGCGGACCATGACGAAGAACGTCGATCGGAACCCGAGCGAGTGCTCGACCTCGGCGACAGCGACCGCGTGGCGCAGGTCGAAGTCGACGTCGTGGCGCAGCAGCAGGTGGGGGCGGTCCGGATCGACGTCGTCGAACACGACCGACTCGTAGCCGACGTCGGCGAAGCCGACGAGCAGGTCGGACAGCTCGGCGCGGCAGAACCCTGACTCGGTTCGGGTGACGGACGGCACCGCAGGATCCTACCGTCGCACCACCCGGATCCCCTCGGGCGACGCCCGCTGCGTCGCCACCGGCGATCCGGGTCGGGATTCAGCCTCGGCGTTGTGTCGCGCGCGCGGCTCGGCGCAACGCGTCCCGGGCGTGCTCGAGCGCGGCAGGTCGCGACACCCGGAACCACGGCACCTCGACCGGGGTGCCCCCGTACTTGCGCTTGTAGGCGCCCCCGCCGCCGAAGTCGAAGCACACCGCGCCCCGGTCACGCCACGTGCGCAGCGCCTGCCACATGAGTGCCTCGTTGGGCAGCAACGACTGCAGGTCGGGGTCGCTGGCGCCCATCCAGAACACCGCCGCACCGCCGGGAGTGCCCGGGAAGAGGCCGGTCGCCGCCGCCCGACCGTCCACGGTGCGCGCACGTAGCAGCACCACTCCCCCGGTCGGGTGCACGTGCTCGATCATCTGCTCCACCCTGCGCTGCGGATACGTGGGCGTGAGGCCGCGCTTGGCGAACGCCGTGCGCACCTGGGCGTAGTACTCGGCCGCGAACCCGGGCTCGGCGACGGGATCCACCTCTTCGACGACGATCCCGTTGCGCAGCGCACGCCGCACGTCCCGGCGTCCGTGGGGACGCATGGCCCCCAGCAGCTGATCGTCGTCGCGATCGATGCGCAGCTCCCACCCCGGGAGGCGGTCGACACGGAACCCGTGGGGCAGCGGCTCGGGGGTGGTGAGCCCGCGGTCCATCAGCTCGAGGTGGACGCAACCCAGCTCCGAGAAGGCCAACCGACGTGCCGCGCCGAGCAGGTCCGCCGCCGACACCTCACGGTCCAGGTCGAACCCCATCCACGAGGTCGTCCAGCCGCGCAGCGGACTGCCCAGGACCTTCAACCCGAGGCGGCGCACGACGGCGCCCGTGAACCAGCCGGCGGGCTCGTCGTCGACGAGCAGGCGGGCCACGACGGGGGTCGCGCCCTGCGACGCCGCCAGGAAGTCGAGCCACGCCCGACCGGCGAAGATCGACCGTCCGGGCCGTGTCGCGAGCTGGTCCCAGGGAGCGTCCGCGAGCGGCTGCGCCACGAGCACCACGCGCTCGGCCGCCACCGCCCCGGTCAGCTCCGGATCGCCGAGAGCCGCAGCGCTTCCCGGTAGAAGTCGTTGTCCGCCTCGAGCGCGGCGCGATCACCGAACGCCTGGAGCCGGCCCTCGCCCATCACCATGATCCGGTCGCAGGTGTTGAGCGTCGACAGGCGATGGGCGATGACGAACAGCGTGACCGAGCCCTTCAGCTCGCTCAGCGTCTCGTGCACCAAGGCCTCCGAGCGCATGTCGAGCGCGCTGGTCGGCTCGTCGAGCACCAGCATGGACGGGTCGGTCACGAGCGCCCGGGCGATCGCCACACGCTGGCGCTGCCCGCCAGAGAGCGAGCCACCACGGCTGCCGAGCACGGTGTCGTACCCGTCGGGCATCGCCACGATCTCGTCGTGCACGTGCGCACGGCGGGCGGCGGCCTCGATGTCGGCCCGGCTCACGCCGTCGCGGAAGAACCGGATGTTCTCCGCGATCGTGTCGTCGAACACGCGGGAGTCCTGGGGCACGAAGGCGATCTGGGAGAACCACGAGTCCTCGTCGATCTCGGCGACGTCGATCCCGTCGACGAGGTAGCTGCCCACGGCGGGGTGCCGCAGGCGCAGCAGCATCTGGATGAGGGTGGACTTGCCGCTGCCCGACGGCCCGATGAGCCCGACGGCCTCGCCGTCGGCGACGTCGAAGCTCACGCCGCTCAACGCGTCGACACGACCGTCGTAGCTGTAGGACACGTCCTGGAAGCGGATCGTGCCGATCCGGTCGAGTTGCCGTGATCCCGAGGGCGCCCGCGACGCCCGGAAGCGGGCGCGCTCGGCGTCGAGGTTCTGGATGTACGGCAGGAACTCGCCCAGGTTGTGGTACGAGGACTGCAGGCCGCTGGTCTGGTTGAGGGCACGGATGAGCACGACGACGATCGCGCCGATCGACGCCAGCGGGCGGTCGAGGAACGTGTCGAGCCCGAGCAGGGCGACCAGCAGGATCAGGATCGCGGCCGACGTGTAGACGACGCCCACCATGCGTGTGATGAGCTGGGACCGGTAGAGCGGGGCGACCTCGTCGCGTGTCGCGTCGTCCAGGCGCTGTGCGACCTGGTCGCTGACCCCGAACGCCCGGATCTCCAGGCTGAGCTCGACCGCCTCACGCGACTGCACGCCGTAGGTGAGGCCGCCCTCCATCTGACGGCGGCCGAGCCGCTTGGCGAGCACCGTGAGCGGTCGGAGCGCGGCGAACAGCACGATGCCGACCGCGATGATGAGCCCCGCCGAGATCGGATCGACGATGAACGCCGAGGCCAGCAGCGCGGCGACCATGAACCCCGTCGAGACGAGCAGCATCGCGGTGATGAGCGCCGCCTGGGCCTTGGCGACGTGACGGACCAGCAGGTCCTGGATCGATGCCTCCGACTCGCTCGCTTGCAGCTCCCACGAGGCGTGCACGTAGTCGTCGAAGGTCTCGGAGCGGATCCGCTGTGTCAGTCGGGCGATCGTGCGCGCCGCCATCCGCGACGCCACGTACTGGAGCAGGAGCCGCACCAGGGTCAACGCGATCGCGGCCAGGAACAGCGAGCGGGTGTCGCTCGGGGCGAACCCGAACAGCACCGTCTGCTGCCCGTCCAGGCCGTCGCCACCGATCGCCAGTGCCAGGTTGGCGATGATGATCAGCAGTGCCGCCTCGCTCAACCCGCCCAGGAACGATGCGATCGAGGTGGCGACCACCGAGGGGGCCTCACCGCGGAACAGCTTGCGCAGCGTGGTCCACGTCGAGGCGCTGAAGACGTCGTCGCCGGCGTCGGTGGTGCCCACGGCACCGGAGGGTGCCGCGCCGCCACCGGCGTCCGACGGTGTGGAGGGAGGGGAGTCGGCGGTCGTCATGTGTGTCGTTCCATGTGCACGTTACCGGCCCCCATCGCCGCCGTTCCCGTCCTCGGCGCCATCGGCGGGCGCCTCCGTCGCGGCCACCCCGAGCGGTGCGAGATGGCGTCCCGCCCAGAGCTGCAGCGCGAGCAGGTTCCACAGCCCACGGGTCAGATCGAGTCGTCCCGCAGCGTGGTCCTCGTAGAAGCTGCGCAGCCCGTCGCGGTCGAAGAACCCGTTCGGGAACGGGTCACGGTCGACCAGCAGGTCCTGCACGACCGGGCGGAGGTCGTCCGCGAGCCAGTCGCGCATCGGCACCGTGAAGCCGCGTTTGGGCACGGGGATGCGGTCCGCCGGGACGTGGCGGGCGAGGGCACGGCGCAGCACCCGCTTGCCGACGGCGCCGTCGAGGCAGGCGGACGGGTCGACCCGTGCGGCCAGGTCCACGAGCTCCAGGTCCAGCAGGGGCACGCGCACCTCGAGCGAGTGGAACATGGCGGCCCGGTCGACCTTCTGGAGCACCATCGGCAGGTGGCAGGCGAGCTCGTTGCGTCGCATCCACTGCAGCAGGTCGTCGTCCGATCCCGGCGCAGGACGGTCGAACAGGTCCAGGCCCATCGGCAGTCCCGGGAGCTCGGGCACGATCCGGTCGAAGTCGGTGCCGCGCAGCCCCGAGTGCGCGTCCAGGTACCAGTCGCCGACCGTCGGGAACATGATCCCGCGAGGCGGTCGCCGGTGGGTCGGCAGCGGCTTGCTCGCTGCATACGCGGCGACACGTGCGGCGTGCGGCAGCGTGAACCAGCGGCGAGCGGCGCGCACCTTGGCGAACCGCGGATACCCCCAAAACAGCTCGTCGCCGCCGTCGCCCGACTGCACGGTCTTCACGTGCTCGCCGGCGAGCTGGGCGACCATCAGCGACGGGAACGACGAGTAGTCGCCGAACGGCTCGGTGTTGGCGGCGGCGACGTCGTCGAGCAGGCCCAGCGCCCCCTCGCCGTCGATGCGGCGCAGGTGGTGCTCCACCCCGAGCAGCTCGGCGTACTCGGCGGCCGGACGGGACTCGTCGGTCACAGGGTCGTCGGTGCCGATGGTGAACGCCGGCACCGCCTCCCCCACCGACTCGGTCAGGCAGGCGGCGACGAGCGGCGAGTCCACGCCGCCGGAGAGGAACGCACCGATGCGGACGTCGCTCACCCGCTGGCGATCCACCGAGTCGACCACCGCGGCGGCGACCGCGTCGTCGGCGGCGTCGCCGGTCAGCCGGTGCGCCGGCGCCGGCGCGACCGCAGGGGTCCGGAACCGTCGGACCTCGGGCGCCGAGCCGGGTGTGATGCGCAGCAGGTGCCCCGGGGCGACCTGGCCGGTGTCGTGCAGCAGCGCCTGGTCGCCCGGGAGGTACCCGAGTCGCAGGTACAGGTGCAGCGCCTCGGGATCGACGTCGTCGCGGCGGCACCGGCGGTGGCGGACGACCTGGTCGTACTGGGAACCGAAGACGAACGCGGACGGCGACCACCACCACATCAGCGGCTTGATCCCGATCGGGTCCCGGGCCAGGACCAGCGTCGACGACGCCGGGCGATACCAGCCGAGGGCGAACATGCCGTTGAAGCGGGCGAGCGCGTCCTGGCCCCAGTGCGCCAGCGACTGCAGCACGACCTCGGTGTCCGAGCTCGAGCGGAACCGGCGGCCGGCTGCCTCGAGCTCCGCTCGCAGCTCCCGGAAGTTGTAGATCTCGCCGTTGAACACCACGACGTGGGCGCCGTCGTCGCTCACCATGGGCTGGTGCCCACCCGGTCCGAGATCGATGATCGACAGCCGCCGGAACGTGAGCGCGCACGACCCGTCGTGCCACGCACCGCGGTCATCGGGACCTCGGCGGGCCATCAGCTCACCCAGTGCCTCGACCTCCTGCACGTCCTCGTCGCGCACGCCATCACGCAGGAGCATCCCCGCGATGCCGCACACGTCAGCGCCCCCCGGTCGTCGCGGGCGCGGCCGACACACGACCGTGGCGACGACGCCGCCCGATGGTCTCGGCCAGGAACGAGTGCCACCCGTCCACGATCGGGTCCCAGGCGAACTCCTGCTCGGCGCGCCGGCGCCCCGCGGCGCCGAGTGCACGGCGACGTGCGGGATCCTCCAGGAGCGACGAGAGGTGCCCGGCCAGGCCGAGGGCGTCACCGGGCTCGACGAGCTCCGCATCGAGACCGGGGTGGACCAGGCTCCGCACGGCACCGATGTCGCCGGCGACCACCGGACGGCGGGCGCACCACGCCTCGACCGTCACCATCCCGAAGGACTCCGACCGCGAGGGGAACGCCACCACGTCGCACGCCGCGAGCAGCCAGGGCTTGTCGTCGTCGTCGACCGACTCGCGCACGTCGACCCGCGCCCGCTCGTCGGCGTCGAGGCGGTCGAGGACGGCACCGAGGTCCCACCCCGTGCGACCACCCGCGAGCACCAGCCGGACCTCGGGGCGATCGACCCACACGGCGCGCATCGCGTCGACGAGCGTGTCGACGCCCTTGTGGGCCGCCATGCGGCCGAGGTAGCCGACCGTGGGCGCCTCCGTGATGCCCAGGCGTGCCCGAGCCGCGGTCGGCTCGACGTCGGCGTACGCCTCGGGGTCGCAGCCCGGCGGCAGGACCCGCATGCGCGCCGGGTCGACCCCGCGGCCCTCCAACCACGACCGCTCGAACGGCGTCGAGATCGACACGCCGTCGGCGCGCCGGAGGCAACGCAGGACCCACGGCCGCTGCGGCTCGTCGGAGATGTGCAGCAGCGGCATCGCGACCGCGGCCGAGTCCGTGCGACGTCCGAGCACGTCGGCCCACCACAGGGTCGCGGAGGGTGCGCCCACACCCACCACGACGTCGCAACGGCGGGCCGCGTCGAGCGCGGCGAGGCCGTACCGACGACCCAGCGGTCCGGCCACGAAGAGCGTGTTGGCACCGGGTCGGTAGACGTGCAGGCGCCGACCGGCACGACGGAGGTCCCGCAGTGCGCGGTGGGTGCGGCGCGCCGGCGGCTCGCGCCGGACGTGCACGCCGCCGATCGACTCCTCGGCCACATCGATGCGTCCCGGGTCGGTGCCTGCAGGGGCTCGCAGCGCGTCCGTCGTGACGACCTCGACGTCGACGCCGTGGCGGTCGACGAGGCCCTCGGCGATCCGCCGGACGTGCAGCTGTGCACCCCCGACCGAGGGGGCGTAGTTCGCGACGAGGAAGGCGACCCTCAACGGGCACCCCCGGGCCGACTCACCGGTTCGCCGCGTCGACGAGCGCCTCGATCACCCGATCCTGGTCCGAGGTCGACAGGTACGGGTGCATCGGCAGGCTCAGGACCTCGGCGGACAGCTGCTCCGACACCGCCAGACCACCGGGGGCGACGGGGAACCGGCGGTACGCCGTCTGCTGGTGCAGCGGCCGCGGGTAGTACACCGCGGTCGGCACGCCGACGTCCTTCATGGCGGCCGCGACCTGGTCCCGCGCCGCGACGCGCACCGTGTACTGCGCCCACGCAGAGGTCGACCCGTCCACGACCTGCGGCGTCGCCACCACGCCGGTCAGCGCTGCGTCGTAGCGCTCGGCGACCGCGGCGCGGGCCGTCAGCTCGCCGGGGAACAGCGTCAGCTTCTGGAGCAGGATCGCCGCCTGGATCGTGTCGAGGCGGCCGTTGATGCCGATGCGGGTGTTGTCGTACTTGTGGGTGCCGGAGCCGTGCACCCGCATGGAGCGCAGCACCGCCGCGTCGTCGGCGGAGCGGGCCATGATCGCCCCGCCGTCGCCGTAGCAGCCGAGCGGCTTGGCCGGGAAGAACGACGTCGTCGTGATCGCCGCCAGGTCCCCGACTGAGGCGTCGCCGAGCGTCGCACCGAAGCTCTGTGCCGCATCCGCGACGACCCACGCGTCGTGCGCGGCCGCCAGTTCGCCGATCGCCGTGTAGTCGGCGGGCTGCCCGAACAGGTCCACGGCGATGATCCCGGCGATGCGGGTGCCGGAAGGCGGTGCGTCGAACGCCTCGGCGACACGTGCGGGGTCCAGGTTGAAGGTGCGCTCCTCGACGTCGACGAAGACCGGGGTGGCGCCGAGCAGTGCGACGACCTCGGCGGTCGAGGCGAAGGTGAACGACGGGACCAGCACGGCGTCACCCGGCCCGACCCCGTGCAGCATCAGCGCCAGCAGCAGTGCGTCGGTGCCGCTCGCGCAGCTGACGACCTCGGGGGCGCCGCAGAACGATGCGAGCGCCGCCTCGAGCTCGGCGACCTCGGGCCCCATGATGTAGCGCCCGTGGGTCAGCACGGCGGCGATCGCCTCGTCCACGGCATCGCGGATCAGGTCCTGCTGGGCGGCGAGATCGATGAACTGCAACGGGGCTCCTCAGTCGGTCCGGTCGAGCGGCTCGAGGCGGCCGTCGCGCTCCGCGTAGCGTCGACCGCTGCGCGGGCACACCAGGTCCTCGCCGAGCCGTTCCCCGTCGTGGCTCATCCAGCCGACCCGTCGGGCCGGGACGCCGACGACGAGCGCGTGCGGCGCGACGTCGTCGGTGACGACGGCACCGGCGGCCACGAAGGCGTAGGCGCCGATCTCGTGTCCGCACACGATCGTGGCGTTCGCACCGATCGTCGCGCCGCGACGCACCACCGTCGTGGCGAACTCGTCCTTGCGCGAGACCTCGGCGCGCGGAGTCGTCACGTTGGTGAACACGCACGACGGGCCGCAGAAGACGCCGTCCTCCAACGTGACCCCCGCGTAGACGCTGACGTTGTTCTGGATCCGGCAGCGGTCGCCCACCGTCACGTCGGGGCCGATCACGACGTTCTGGCCCAGCGAGCAGTCCTCGCCGATCCGGGACCCGCTCAGCACGTGCGAGAAGTGCCAGACCTTGGTCCCTGCGCCGATCTGCACCCCGTCGTCGACGTAGGCGCTCTCGTGCACCGTGGCGTGTGCGGAGACCCCGTCGACGGGAGCCCCTGCGCCGGCGGCGTCGACCGGTGCGCCCTGCGCGCTCAGCGAGCGCTGCGCAGCGTCGAGCACGCGCAGGACGCGCAATCCCTCACGACCGTCCGTGTTCGGTGCGGTGCCGTCGGCGACCCGCTCCAGGAAGTGCTGGCACTCGAGCTTCAGCGGCTCGGCGACCTCGAGGGGGATCGGCACGCCGTCGGCCTTCACCGGCACGGGCGTCGTGCCCTCCCACGCGACGCCGTGCTCGAAGACCATCAGCTTGGAGTCCCACGGCTGGAGGTCGTCGAAGACCGCCATCGCATCCGCGCCGACCACGACGAGGCGCTGCTCCTTGAACGGGTGCAGCCACGAGACGAACACGTGCGCCCGCGGGCCGCTCGGGAACTCCATGTGGGTGGTCGTCACGTCGGGCACACCGGTGCTCAGGTAGGTCGACCCGATGGCGGACACGGCGCTGGGCTCCTCCCCCACCAGCGCCAGCAGCATCGAGAGGTCATGGGGGGCGAAGCTCCAGAGGATGTTCTCCTCCTGGCGGAACCGACCGAGGTTCAGCCGGTTCGAGTAGAGGTACCGCAGCTCGCCGAGTGCGCCGTCCGCCGCGAGGCGCCGGAGCGTGAGGAACGCCGGGTGGTACTGCAGCAGGTGCCCCACCATGAGCGTCAGCCCCGTCCGCTCGGCCCGCTCGACCACCGCCTCGGCGTCGTCGAGCTCCAGCGCCAGCGGCTTCTCCACGAAGACGTGCTTGCCGGCGTCCAGGGCGGCCAGCGCCAGGCTCGCGTGGTCCTTGGCAGGGGCCGCGATGACGACCGCGTCGATCGACGGATCTGCGAGCACCTCGGCCAGCGCCCGCGCGGGCACCGAGTGCCGTGCCGCGACCTCGGCCGCGTTGGTCGGATCGGGATCGACGATCGCTGCCAGCGCTCCGAGCTCGGAGAAGGTCCTGACCAGGTTCCGGCCCCAGTGACCGCAGCCGACGACGGCCACGCCCGGCTGGTCAACGCCCCGTGTTGACACTCGTTCCCCCATCGATTCGAACGGCACTCACTGTAGGCGAGCAGCGGACCGGTCCGACACGGGCGAAACCCCCATCCGCCGAGGTCGCGCACGTCGACCGCGGCGCGTCATCCGACGGTCCGGTCATGGGTCGCGACGCGAGGTCCGATCGGGGAGCGATCGCGCAGCCGGTCGAGCACCCACCGCCGCTCGAGCCGCGCCCCGTCGCGCCGGCCGAGGACCGGCGAGCCGACGGTGGCCGCCACGTGGTCGAGCACCTCGGACACCGGCGCGAACCATCCGTCACGCCGTGCCAGGTCGGTGAGGACCCGCACCACCTCGGGGGCGGGGCGGCCACGCTCGTCGACGAAGTCGAGGCCCAGGTGGGTGTACATGATGCAGATGCCGCCGCCGCGCTCCAGGCGGTCGAGCTCGGCCGGGTGCAGACGGTCGACGAAGCTGGCCCGCCGGGGCCCGTGGGTCGAGTTGAACCAGTGGTTGACGTACGGACGGGTCGGATCGTGGTGCAGCACCGGTCCGACGGTCGAGATGTCGGTGCGGGCGAAGCTGAACCGGCGCCAGTAGGTGATCCGCTCCGCGCACAGGTCGCCCCAGAAGTAGTCGCTCGACGGGTCCTCGCCGCTGAACCCCGGTCGCGACGGCTGCGCCACCCGCTGCGCGAGGCGGTAGGCGGCGGCCCGCACACCCGAGAGCCGGGCCGGACCGGCGTACAGCGCCTCGAGGTTCGCGGCGTGGTCCGCGCCGCAGCGGGGAGGGTGCCCGAACAGCTGCTCGAAACGGTCGAGCGCGGCACGGGTGCGCGCCCTGGTCGAGCTGTGGTCGGTCGCGTTGTGGTAGCCGATCTCGTGACCGCGGGACCGGAGATCGAGCACCCAGTCGAGGTAGTCGGGTTCCGCGCAGGTGGAACCGCCGATCGTGCGGCGCGGGCCCGGGTCGTCGACCCACACCGACTTGGTGATCCGCAGGCCCAGCTCGTCCAGCAGGTCGTAGACCGGGGGGCCGTTGACCAACGTCGTCCAGTCGGTGTCGTCGAAGATCGTGAAGGCGAAGCGATGGCCGTCGGGCCAGGCGATGGTTCCCATCAGCGCACCGCGCCGTCGAGCACCGACCACCACGTCCGGGCGACGAGCTGCGGTGCGTGGTGACGTTCGACGTGCTCGCCGAGTGCCTGACCGAGGTCGAGCGCGAGCGACGGATCGTCCAGCACCCTTCGCGTCAGCGAGGCCAGGTCGCGCAGATCGTGGCCGTCGCTGAGCAGGCCGCGGCCCGCGGCCAACAGGTCGACCAGTCCCCCCGAGGGGGTGGCGACCACGGCCCGCCGGTGGCGGCCCGCCTCGAGCGCCACGAGCGGCAGCGGATCCTCCCGGCTCGGCACGAGGAACACCGACGCCCCCGCGAGCAGCGACCACGGGTCAGGTCGCGGCGGGAACCACTCGACCGGATCCTCGGCCTCGACCCAGCTCGCGTCCACTCCCCCGGGCGCACCCCCGACCCACCCGACGCGGGCGTCGACCCGGCCATCGCCGCGGGCGAGCTCGAACGCGATCGCGCACAGGCGGTCGGCGCCCTTGCGCCACACCGGACTCCCTGCGCCGAGCACCCAGGCCTGCTCGGCGCCCAACGTCGCGAGCGCGGTGTCGTGGTCGTGCGGCGCAGCGACGTCGTGCACACCGGGAACCTCGACGATCCGCCCGCTCGCCACACCACGCCGGCGGGCGAGCTCGGCGACGGGGCGGGACACCACCATGACGGATCCCACTCTCGCCAGCACGCCGGGCAGCTCCGGCGCCGGGATGCTGCGCTCGAGGGCGGTGTCGAGCTCGTGCAGGTGGAGCACGGCAGCGGCATCGTCGGGCGCGAGGCCCACGACCGCCCACGCGCCGGCGCCGTGGACCACCACGACGTCGGGTGCAGGCAGCGACCGCACCGCCCGGCGACGCAGCGCTCGTTCGGCGCCGGTCGCCGCGGCATCGAGGCCGACGGATCTGGCCGCGGCGACGAGCGACCCGGAGCCGGACCGGCCGGCCGCCGGCGCGAGGACGGTCAGCGACGCCGCGACCGCGGCGATCCGGTCGTGCAAGGGTCCGTCGTGCAGCGCCACGACGTGCACCCGGGCGCGGTCGTCGGGCGAACTCGCCGCCAGCAGGCGTTCCAGCATCACCGGCACCCCCGTCAACGACAGGTCGTGCACGCCGACCCACACCACCGGACGGGCCATCAGCCGGCCCCCGTCACGTCGGTGCCGTCGACGGCACCACCCGTCAGCAGCGCCCACAGCTCCGGTGCGACACGGTCCGTGAGGTGGCGTGACCGGACGTGGTCGCCGAGGACACGGCCCCGACGTGCGGCGTCCTCGGGCGCCCCGAGCAGCCCGGCCACCCGGTCGTGCATCGCGACCGTGTCACCCATCGGCACCACCCAGTCGGCGTTCCCGCTGGCGCGCAGCACCTCGGCCGCACCACCCGAGTCGAAGGCCACGACCGGACGGTCGAGCGCCGCCGCCTCGAGCACGCCGAGCGGGAACGGGTCCTCCCTGGCGGTCGACACGACCACCGCGGCATGCGACACGATCGCCGCCACCTCGTGACGTTCTCCGGTCACCTCCACCAGCCCGTCGAGGCCGCCACGCGACAGGTCCCGACGCAGCTCGGCGCCCACCGTGGTCTCCGGATCGCCGCCGATCCACCGACCCGTCGGGGCGGTCGGGCCGGTGCACACCATCGTCATCAGGTCCACGAACCGGTCGGTGCCCTTGCGGTGCGAGAGGGCGCCCACGGACACGACCAGCGGCGCCCCGCCGTCAAAACGCCCGTCGCGCTCGTCGCCGTCGGGGGCGACGACCGGGTCGATGAACGGCTCGATGACGGCGATCCGGCGACCGTCGATGCCCCACCGCCGCTCGAGCATCCGCGCGACCGGGGCACCGGCGGCGACGAACAGGTCCACCCGGTCGACCAGCCGCGTCCGGGTCGGCCCGGGCGGCAGCACGCGGTCGGCGACATGGTCGAGCTCGTGCACGTGCACCACCAGGCGGGCGTGCGACGCCATGGCGGCCGCGGCGGGCAGTGCGGCCAGCGTGTTCGCCACGACCGTGCCGTCGACCGTCCGCCGGCCCGGTCCCACCATCAGGGCCCGGAGGCCACCGGCGACCCGAACGGCGCGCTCGACGCCGTCCGCACCGCTGGCGAGACGGTCCAGCAGACGGCGGGCGGGGTCGTCAAGCACCCGCACCGGGACGAGCGCCCGGTACCGCTCGACCAGCGGCCCACCTCGCAGCAGCACCAGCGAGACCTGCCCCGCCAGCTGCGTCGTCGCCCACCGCAGCGACGTCTCGAGCTGCAACGGCGCCCCGCTGCGGCTCGCGTCGTGGCCGACGATCGTCACGCGGCCCCCGGCGGTCATCGCTGCATGATGGTGGTCCTGGCGACGCCCCGCAACGCTCGCGCCCGGACCGTCCTACGCCGGCGCGTCGCTCGTCGTGTCGTCCGAGCGCCCGTCCGCGGCCGCCCCGGTGTCCGCGGAGGGCGTGCTCGGCGCGGCGCCCCTCGGCCGGTGACCGTCGATCTGGTCCTCCTCGTCGGCGACCCGGACCCCGTAGCGGTAGGCGAGCTCACCGCCGAGCCAGCCGCCGACGCCCAGGCCGACCAACCCGATCAGGCTGAGGACCAGCGCCGGGATCGGGGTGCCGTCGAGCAGCTGGTCCTGGTCCGCACGCCGGATGAAGAAGCTCGCGATGAAGCACAGCAGCACCAGGTCCATCACGATCAGGTGCGTGGTGGCGACCTTGTGCGCGGTCGAGCCCTTGGTGAGGCGGCGGTAGTCGAGGAAGCCGGGCACGGACGCGACGACGGCGGCGACGATGCCGATCAGGACGAGCCACTGCGCCGGGCGCCCGTAGGCACGTCCCTCCACGAACACCGACGCCAGGTCGAACGCGACGGCCGACACCCACGCGCCGATGGCGATCGGCACGAGCGCCGGATGGATCGGGTGCCCATAGCGACCTGCGAGCACCGTACCGGGGCGGTGCGCAGCATCCCTGGCCCGCTCCCCCGCTGCTCGACCCTCGGCGCTCAGCTCCGGGCGTCCTGTCGTCGATTCGGTGTCGGACATCTCGACCTCCTTTCACCGGGCCGTGGCACGAGCCCGTGGCCGTTCAGTCTCGCCGACCGAGCACCGCGACGCCCGGATGGACCAGACTCGGTCGGTGGACGACCTGTTGCCGGCAGCGGAGTACTGGCGACGTCCTGGTCCCGTCGAGCTGTTCGAGCACAACGACGACGTGCTGCCCTTCGAGACCGACCTGCTCGCGACGACCGCAGCGATCGCGGCGAGGACCGGTCCGCTGCAGCGGATCAGGGTCATCGGCGTCGGCGCCGGGCGGGAGCTGCAGGCGGTGCGCGACGTCGCTCCCGGCGCCGTCATCGAGGCGTCCGACATCTCCGCGCCGATGATCGACGCGTGTCGCCGCCACGTCGAACGGGCCGGGCTGGAGCGGATCGACCTGTCGGCCGCCGCGTTGACGGACCTGTCGCCCGTCGCCGGTCGAGCGGACCTGGTGGTCGCGATCAACGCCGTGCTCTGCTACCTCACGACCGACGACGAACGAGCCCAGGGCGCCGCCGCACTCGCCGACCTGGTGCGCCCCGGTGGCGCCCTGGCCGTCGTCGTGCAGCAGCGCAACGGACGACCCGACTGGGCGGCGTTCTTCGCGCTGCGGGCGGTGGCGACCCGGGTCGGGTGGGCGCCGGGTGCCCCGGGCGACCGACGCAACGACGACGGCGAGGCGGCGCTGCTGGTGCACCACTACCGGCCGTCGGAGCTCCGCAGGCTCCTGCACGGCGTCGGCTTCACCGACGTCGAGATCCTGTCGCTGCGCGCCTGGGGCCGCCGCAACGGCCACCGCATCCGACCCCGGTCACCGAACCCGTTGCTGCTCGCCGCCGTTCGCGGGGAGGACGCCGCGCTCAGGTGACGACGGGCCTCAGGTGACGACGGGCCTCAGGACGAACGGCCGAGGAACCGGTCGGAGCGGTCGAGTCGCGGTGCGCGGTCCGGTGCCGTGGTGCGCAGGTCGATGACGTCGGCGCCCGAGAACGGGTCGGCGAGCTCGGCTTCCTCGGGACTGATCGCCGGCACGTCGACGAGCGAGATCAGCTCGTGCTCGGAGATCCTCGGTCGCTCGTCGGGGGCGAAGAGGTCCTCGTGGAGCTTCTCGCCGTCACGCAGACCGGTGTAGACGATCTCGACACGCGCGTCGGACTCGGCGATGAGCTGACGGGCCAGTTCGGCGATGCGAACGGGCTCACCCATGTCGAGCACCAGGACGTGGCCGTCGTGCTGCAGCGCACCCGCCTGGATCACGAGCTCGCACGCCTCGGGGATCGTCATGAAGTAGCGGGTGACGTCGGGGTGCGTGACCGTCACGGGGCCGCCGTGCTCGATCTGCGAGCGGAACAGCGGGAGGACCGATCCTCGGCTGCCGAGCACGTTGCCGAAGCGGACGCTGATGAACGTCCCGCTCGCCTTCTGGCTGGCGTGCGCCGTCAACTGCTCTGCCAGACGCTTGGTGTGGCCCAGCACCGACGTCGGATCCGCCGCCTTGTCGGTCGAGATGTTGACGAAGCACCCGACGTCGAACTTGTCGGCCAGCTCCAGCAGGTTCTGCGTGCCCCAGACGTTGGTCTTCCAGCCCTCCTCGGCGTACATCTCGAGCAGCGGGAGGTGCTTCAGCGCCGCGGCATGGAACACCACGTCGGGCCGGTGCTCACGGAAGACCTCTTCCATGCGGGCACGGTCGCGGATGCAGCCGACGACCAGGTCGCGGCTGTCGAGCAGGCTGCGGCCCTCGATCGAGAGCTGCACGGCCTGCAGCGCCGACTCGTCGCGGTCCAACATGACCAGCGACTCGGGGGCGAAGCGGTGGATCTGCCGGCAGAGCTCCGACCCGATGGACCCACCGGCGCCCGTCACGAGCACCCGCTTGCCGGTGAGGTACCCGGCGACCGATTCGATGTCGAGCTGGATCTCCCGGCGGCCGAGCAGGTCGGCGGCGGTGAGCGGCCGGATGTCGGACAGGCCGACGCCCGAGCCGAAGAGCTCGCCGACGGGTGGCAGCACCATCACGCGCAGCCCTGCGGCGTCGGCACGGTCGGCGAGGTCGCGGATGACCTCGGAGCTCGCCGAGGGGATCGCGACGACCAGCGCCGTGGCACCCGTGTGCTCGGCCACCGCTGCCAGCGCCGTCCGGTCGCCGCGCACCGGCACGCCCTTCAGGCGCAGGTTCTGGTGCCCGGGATCGTCGTCGAGCACGGCGACGGGCTCGAACGGGCCCGAGCGGCGCATGGCGCTCACGATCTGGAGCCCACCGTCGCCGGCACCCATGACGATGACCCGCTCCCGGTCGACGTCGACGGCCAGCGACCAGCGCTCGAGCTGGAACCGCCACGCGAAGCGCACCGAGAACATGAGGAAGACGGCGATGAAGCCAGCGCTGATCGCCGCCGAGGTCGGGACCGCGTGGTCGAGCGGCCACACCAGGTTCACCAGCACCACGATCGGCGTCACGACGAGGACCGACTTCACGGTCGTGGTGATCTCCTCGAAGGTGCCGTAGCGCCAGCGGTGCACGTACAGGCCGGCGAGAGTGCCGACGACGACCTGGCAGACGGCGGCGACGGCGCCGACGGCCAGCAGCTCGCTCACCACGATCAGCGAGCCGTCCAGCTCGTAGCGCAGGAACGTCGCCAACCAGAGCGCAGCGAGCCACGCGCAGGAGTCGATCGCGGCTTGTGCCGCGAACCGGTGCCGACCAGCGATCTTCAGGAAGTACCCCATCTACACAGCCCCCGGGATGCTCCGTCCCGCCCCGGAACGAATACATCGACATCGAGTGAAACACCGGTGACCCCGCAAAGCAAGCAAAGTCTGAAGCTCTTTCAGTGGGCAATAGTCCCGGTTGACGGCGACGGCTCCCGTCTCCAGACTGGGCAGGCTGTTCCAGGGGGCGAGATGAGTCGGATCGAGGACCGCGTCGTCGTGGTCGGACAAGGATACGTCGGGCTGCCGGTCGCCGTCCGGGCGGTCGAGGCGGGCTTCGACGTGGTGGGCTTCGAAGTCGACCCGACCAAGGTGGTGGGCCTCAACGCGGGCGCGTCGCACGTCGAGGACATCACCGACGACCGACTGGCGGCGGCGCTCGCGAGCGGGCGGTACCGGGCGACGGCCGACGTGGCCGACCTGGCCGACTTCGACGTCGCCGTGGTGTCCGTGCCGACGCCGATGGGTGACGGCGTGCCGGACCTGTCCTACATCGAGACCGCCGGCGCAGCGCTCGCGCCGCACGTCAGCGCCGGATCGACCGTGATCCTGGAGTCGACCACCTATCCGGGGACGACCGAGGAGCTGTTCGGCCCGATCCTCGAGGCCGGCTCCGGTCTGAGCGCTGGCGCCGACTTCCACCTGGGCTACAGCCCGGAGCGGATCGACCCGGGCAACCCGAACTGGGGGCTCGAGAACACCCCGAAGGTGGTCTCCGGCGTCGACGCCGAGTCGCTCGGCCACGTCCAGGCCTTCTTCGACCGGATCGTCGACCGCACCGTCCCGGTGTCGGGCACCCGGGAGGCCGAGCTCACGAAGCTGCTGGAGAACACGTTCCGCCACGTGAACATCGCGCTCGTGAACGAGCTGGCGGTGTTCGCCCACGACCTGGGCATCGACGTGTGGGAGGCGATCAACGCCGCCTCCACCAAGCCCTTCGGCTACATGCGCTTCACCCCCGGCCCCGGTGTCGGCGGCCACTGCCTCCCGATCGATCCGTCGTACCTCTCGTGGCAGGTCGAGCGGTCGCTCGGCCAGACGTTCCGCTTCGTCGAGCTCGCGAACGACGTGAACGAGCACATGCCCGACTACGTCGTGCGCCGGGTCCAGTCGCTGCTCAACGACCACTCCCGCTCGGTCAAGGGGTCGACCGTGCTCGTCTACGGGCTCGCCTACAAGGCCAACACCAGCGATGCCCGGGAGACCCCGTCGCGCCCGGTCGTGTCGCAGCTCCAGGCGCTCGGCGCGACGGTGCAGCTCGTCGACCCGCACGTCGACGAGCGCCAGTTCCCGCCGGGTGCCGCCCGGGTCGAGGGCACCGTCGAGGAGCTCGAGGCCGCCGACGTGATCGTCTACCTGGTGGACCACGACGACGTGGACCGCGACCGCATCACCTCTGCGCCCACACCGGTGTTGGACTGCCGCAAGGCGCTGAAGGGCCCCCGGGTCCAGTACCTCTGACCGGCGTCGCTCAGCGGCGACGGATCAGGCGACGTCGTCGCGGCTCGGGCGCAGCGTCCTGATCCGGCCCTGCGCCGGTCGCGCCGGGTCGTGCACGAGCCACGAGCCACGGCGCGATGCCCGGCAGCGCCACGTCCGCGGCGCGGATGGCCGAGAGCACGACCCGGGTCGCGCCCCACCGCTCGGACGCCTCCAGAGCAGCCGCCATCATCAGCTCGTCCCGGGGGGCGGTCAGCACGACCGAGCGGAGCTGCTCGAGGCTCGGTCGCTGCGCCATCCCAGCGCGCACGCAGGCGAGCACGAAGCGGTCCTCGGGGTGCAGCGCCCGGTACCAGCGGCCGCTGATCTGACAGGGCACGGAACGGTCCAGCAGCTCGTCGTGGTCGACGAGCTCGCCGAAGGGGCCGACGGCGAGCTGCCAGTGCAGCACGACGAGCACGCCGCGCTCGTCGTCGGACGCCGGCGCCGGCTCGGTGGCCGGGGCCGCGACGGCGTGCCGGACCGGGTCGGTCCAGGCGACCGACGATCCCGCGGCGCCGGCGCCCACCCGCTGGGGTGACAGCTCGTAGCCGTGGGCCTCGAGGACCTCGGCGAGGCCCTCGACCTCGGCGTGCTCGACGAGCAGGTCGACACGGTCGACCGCAGTGGCGTCCATGGGCAGCAGTCCGTCGTGTGCCTGCACGACGTCGCCGAGCACCACCGGCACGCTCCCTGCCCCCTCGAGCAGGTCCACCAGGCGCTCCAACGCCGACTCCACCCGGAGCCGCTGCAGGGCGACGCCGTCGCTGCCGGTCGACCAGTGCGTGGCGTCGAGCCCGTCCCTGGGGCTGTTCGGCAGTCCGAGGCGCGCCTCGGCCGGACCTGCGGGCGGTCGCGGGAGCTGCTGCTCGAGCTGGTCGGCCTGCTCGTCGTCGATCACCGCGACGGACCCGACGTCGCCGTCGACGCAGACCGCAGCACGGTCGAATCGAGCGGTGCGCAGCGCAGCTCGACCTCGACGCACTGCGTCCGAGCGTGCACGTCCCTCCTCGTCGGTCGGTCCGCCGACCACACCGTCCTGCGGGCGGTCGAGGCGACAGGACGTGACGAGCTCGCGTGTCGTCGCCGGCGAGACGGTCGTGAGCAGGTCGGCGGCCGCGGACAGGTCGTCGTGGACCAGCTCCCAGAACGTCGCCTCGGCGCACAACGCCGCGACGGCATCGAGCGCAGCCGATCCGAACCGCTCCAGGGCGCCGGTGCCCGAGACGAGTCGAGCGCACCCCTCCGCCGTCGCCAGTCGCTGCATGCCCGCCGCGGCGCCGGGGTCCCGGCGGACGAACACCACGGCGCGGCTGCGGGTCGCGGTCACGAGCGACGAGCCCGCAGATCCACGGGTCCACCCGTCGGTGGACCACAACGGTGTCGGCAGTGCGACGTTCGCCCGCGAGCCCGGCAGGACCAGCGTGCGGTCCGCGCTCAGGTAGCGAGCGCCGTCACGCAGCATGGCGGCGACGAGGTGGTGCCTCGACGTCGCGTCGGGATCGACGAGGACGAGGCCGAACGGCGCACCGAGTCGATCGTCGAGCTCGACGTTCGCCGCGTCCAGGTGGAGTCGCAACGGATCGGTGCGGACCGCCGCATCGAGCAGCGCGGCGGACAGCGACGCGGTGAGCGATGTGACGCCGGCTCCCCCGCCCACCTCGCCGCGCTCCAGGTCGACGATCGACGTCGACGCGTCGAGGTGCTCGAAGCTCAGGGTCACGACACCGGCGTGGCGGTGCAGCTCCAGTCGGGGATCCGCCAGGTCGGCGACGGCCTCGACGACACCCTCGGGGACGTCGCCGCGCAGGTGCACCATCGCGTTCGGCAGCCGGAGCTCGGCGACCAGTGGCGCCAGCTCCACCAGGGGTCGGGCGTCCTCACCGGCGACGTAGTCGTCCCAGTCGTCCCAGTCGTCGCCAGGCCCCATCGCCAGGACGTCGTCGAACTCACCCACGGAGGATCACGTGCATCAAGGGTACGACAGTTGCTCCCCGGATCGAACCCGGACGCGGCGCTCGCTGCGACGGGCGCGGCGCCACGACGGACCCTCAGACGTTGCCCCCGACGTCGTCGATCGGGCTCGGCGACCGGCCCGGTCGGTGCCACACGCCAGCGGCACGGAGGAGCGGCCCCGCCATGAGCGTCGTCGTCAGCGCCATGATCACCATCATCGTGAACACCGTCTCGGTGATCACCCCGAGCTCGAGGCCGATGGTGAGCACCACGAGCTCGGTCAGCCCTCTGGTGTTCATGAGCACTCCGATGGCGAACGAGTCTCGCCACGAGTCGCCGGTCGCGCGTGCGGCCAGCGAAGCTCCCCCGAGCTTGCCGGCGACGGCCACGACGAAGACGAGTGCGGCAAGAGCCCAGAGGCGGGGGGAATCGAGCAGCCCGAGCTGCGTCGAGAGCCCGACCACGGCGAAGAACACGGGCAGGAGCACCACGGTCGCCGCCGTCTCGAGCTGCGAGCTCAGCGCCTCCCGGTTGCCCTCCGACCTCGGCATCGCCACCCCGGCGAGGAACGCGCCGAAGATGGCGTGGATGCCGATGATCTCGGTGATCCACGCGCAGACGATGGCGAGCGTCACGGCCACCGGGACGCTGATCGTGCCTCGACGAGTGAGGAAGGGGCGGAGGATGCCGATGATCACGCCGACGAAGAGCACCGATGCCACGACGGTGATCACCACGTCGACGGGCCCGCCGGCACCCACCAGCGCCACGACGACGGCCAGGAGGCACCACGCCGTCACGTCGTCGATCGCTGCGCTCGCCAGCACCAGGGCCCCGATCCGCGTTCGGTCGAGTCCGGCGTCCTGGAGGATCCGCACGAGGACGGGGAAGGCGGTGATGGACATCGCGACGCCCATGAAGAGGGCGAAGCTGGCAGGGCTGGCGTCCCCTCCCACTCGGGGATGCAGCCAGAAGGCCAGGAGGATGCCCAGGACGAACGGCACGATGATCGACGTGTGGCTGATCACGACGGCTCGATGACCCTGCCCGCGGAGGTGATCGAGGTCGAGGCCGACGCCCACGAGGAACATGAACAGCACGAGCCCCACCTGGGCGATGGCGCTGAGTCCCGCCACGACCTCGGCAGGGAAGAGGTGGTCCACGACGCCGGGGGCCACCAGGCCCAGGACGCTCGGTCCCAACAGGATGCCGGCGATGATCTCGCCCATGACGCGTGGTTGGCCCCACCGCCGGGCCAGCCATCCGACGCACCTCGTCGCGACCAGCACGACGGCGAGTGCCAACAGCAGCCGGGTCCCGACCTCGCTCGAGGTCATCGGGCCGCTGGCGGTGTCGGCGATGCCATGTGCGGACCGGTGTCAGCGACCGAAAGCCACCAGCTGTGCCACGGCGTCGCCGGCCACGTCGGTCGCCGCGTCCGGCAGGATGCCCAGCCAGAACGTGCCGACCACCGCGATGGCCAGCGCGAGCATCGCCCCTGCGGGCACCCGGAGCTTCGGTCCGGCGAACTCGGCGAAGGCTCCGCCGTACTCGTTGCCGTCGAAGTACATCGCCACCATGATCCGCAGGTACAGGAACGCGGCGACCACGGCGGACACCATCGCGATGACGGCCAGCACGTACTGGCCCTCCTCCACCACGGCATTGATCACGTAGAACTTCGCCAGGAAGCCGCCGGTGAACGGCACGCCGGCCTGCGCGAGCAGGAACACCGTGAACACCAGGGCGATGCCCGGACGCTGGCGCGCCAGACCCTTGTAGTCGTCGAGCGTGTGCAGCCCGTCGCCGGAGCGCCCCAGGATCGTCACGACGCCGAAGCTGCCGGCCACCATGAAGGTGTAGGCCAGCAGGTAGAACAGCGCTGCCGAGGTCCCCTCGGCCGACGAGGCCTCGACCGCCACCAGGATGAACCCGGCGTGGCTGATCGACGAGTACGCCAGCATGCGCTTCACGTTCGTCTGCACCAGCGCCATGATCGAGCCGACCAGCAGCGACAGCACCGCCAGCGCGTACACCATCGGTCGCCAGTCGGCGCCGTAGGTCGGTCCGAGGGTCACGACGAAGACCCGCAGCAGCCCGGCGAACCCGGCGACCTTGATGCCCGAGGCCATGAAGGCCGTGATCGGCGACGGGGAGCCCTGGTAGACGTCGGGCACCCAGGTGTGGAAGGGGACGGCGCCGACCTTGAAGGCGAACCCGACGAGCATCAGCGCCATGCCGGCCATGAGCAGGCCGTTCTGGGTGATGACGACCTCGGACAGGAACGCCTGGATGCGCACCAGGTTCGTCGAGCCCGTCGCGCCGTACGTCATGGCGATGCCGTAGAGCAGGAACGCCGAGGCGAACGCACCGAGCACGAAGTACTTGAGACCGGCTTCCTGCGAGGACACCCGTCGGTTGTGCATGGCGGCCAGCACGTAGGCCGCGACCGAGAGGATCTCGAGGCCGATGAACATGACGATCAGGTCGTTGGCCGAGGCCATGACCACGCCGCCCGACGCGGACAGCATGACCAGCACGTACCACTCGGGGCCCTCGAGGTGCTCACGGCGCAGGTAGCCGTCGAGCAGGAGCGCGGAGAGCACGACCGACAGGCAGATGACGCCGGTGACGAACAGCGAGAAGCCGTCCAGGCCGACCGCGCCGGCCATGACCGTCGAGGCACCGTCGTCCTGCACCCGGCTCCACAGCGGCACGATCGCCGCCGCGGCGAGCACACCGGTGACGACGGTCCACGCGGCCGGGAACCAGCCCGGCGTGCGACCCTTCACCAGAGAGATGACGGTCAGCAGCAGGATGCCGCCGAGCATCAGGATCAGGCTCGGCGCGATCGCCGACCAGACGATCTCGGGGGTGCGCGTGGCCGCCTCAGGGGCGATCAGCGGCTGGTCCTGGAGGATCGACGAGATCATCCGCCCTCCTCCTCACCGTGCGACCCGGACTCGTCGTGCGAGTCGGACTCCCCGCCGTGCGCCTCGTCCTCGTGGCCCGGCTCGGGGATGTCGGAGGCCCCGACGTAGTCGATCTCGACCTGGGTGAAGCTGTCGACGCTCTCGTCGACGTGCGCGACAAGGCGGATGACCGACGGCTCGATGCGCTCGAGCATCGGTGCCGGGTACACGCCGAGGAACACGATGAGCGCGAGCAGCGGAGCGATGACCAGGCCCTCGCTCCAGCGCATCTCCCGGAAGTCCTCGTTGCCCTCGGTGACGGGACCGTGGAAGGTGCGCTGGTAGGCCCAGAGCAGGTACAGCGCGGCGAGGATGACCCCGGTGGCGGCGACCACGCCCCACCAGCGAGCGCCGGCGAAGGCGCCGAGCAGCGCCAGGAACTCTCCGGGGAAGCCGTTGAGCCCCGGCACGCCGATCGAGGCGAGCATGACCAGCGTGAACACGCCGGCGAACACCGGTGCGACCTTCTGGAGCCCCGACAGCGCGGAGATCTCGCGGGTGTGGCGCCGCTCGTAGATCCATCCGACCAGCAGGAACAACGCGCCGGTCGTGATGCCGTGGTTGACCATGATGAGCACGCCGCCCTCGATGCCCTGCACCGTGAGCGAGAACACGCCGAGCACGATGAAGCCGAGGTGCGCGATCGACGAGTAGGCGACGAGCCGCTTGAGGTCCTTCTGCATGGTGGCGCAGATGGCGCCGTAGATGATCCCGATCACGCCGAGGGTCATCATCACCGGGGCAGCCCAGACCGACGCTTCGGGGAACAGGTCGAGCCCGAAGCGCAGGAACCCGTACGTGCCGAGCTTCAGCATGACCGCCGCCAGGATGACCGAACCGGCGGTCGGCGCTTCGGTGTGCGCGTCGGGCAGCCAGGTGTGCAGCGGGAACAGCGGCACCTTCACGGCGAAGGCGATCGCGAAGGCGCAGAAGATCCAGCGGCCGGCCTCGACCGAGATGGCCTGGTTCTGCGCGATCTCGACCAGGTCGAAGGTGATCTGGCCACCCATCGCCCGCTGGTTCAACACCGCGAGCGACACGAGACCGACGAGCATGAACGCCGAGCCGAACATCGTGTACAGGAAGAACTTGGTCGCCGCGTAGATGCGCTTGCCGTGACCCCACAAGCCGATCAGGAAGTACATCGGGACCAGGACGATCTCGAAGAAGGCGAAGAACAGCACCAGGTCCAGGGCGCTGAACACGCCCATGGAGCCGGCCATCAGCACCATCAACCAGCCGTAGTACGACTTGTGGTCGTGGTCGATCTTGGCCCCGAGGATCGCGATCGGGAAGATGATCCCGGTCAGCACGATCAGGAACAGCGAGATGCCGTCCACACCCAGGTGGAACGAGATCCCCAACCGCGAGATCCAGGTCTGGTCGACGACGAACTGGTAGCCCGCGTCGCCCGTCTCGAACGCGGTGAGCAGGTAGATGCTGATCGCCGCGGTCGTGATGCTGGTGAGCAGCGCCACCGGTTTGAACAGATCGCCGCGCGACCTGGGCACCAGGGCGATGATCAACGCGCCGATCAACGGCGTGGCGATGAGCGCCGGCAGGATCGGGAACGAAGGCGCGGCGCCGCCCTCGGCTGCGGCCAGCATCGGGGAGATGAACGCAGAGCCGGTCACAGGTTCATCCTCGTGATCACGAAGGCCAACAGGGCCACGGCGCCGACGCTGATGCCGAGCGCGTAGCTGCGGACCAAGCCGTTCTGCAGACCGCGGAGCTTGCCACCCGCGCCGACCGCACCGGCGGCCACGCCGTTGACCGCGCCGTCGACGACCACGCCGTCGAAGTCCGACACGCCCTGGAACGCGGCCTCACCCGGCCCACCGGCGACCTTGGCGTAGGTCTCGTCGATGTACCAGGCGTGCGCGAGCACCGGCTTCTCGATCTTGGCGGCGTCGATCTTGCGCCGCGAGTAGACGGTGTACCCCAGGAAGATGCCGACCACCGCGGTGGTGACCGCGCCCGACGCCAGACCCCACAGCACCGGTGCCGAGGGCAGGTGGTGCTCGTAGACGATCACCGGCTCGAGCCAGTGCTCGAGGCGCTTGAACTGGCTCGAGAACGGCAGGTTCATGAACCCGGCGACGGCGGCGAGTCCGGCGAGCACGACCAGCGGCGTCAGCATCGTCCACGGTGACTCGTGGGGCACGTGGTCGGGCGTGAGGCCGTGGTGGTCGTCGTGCGCGTCGGCGTCCTCGACGTCGGCATCCTCCGCGGCCTCGGCATGGGCGTCCGCGTCCGCATCGTGCCACTGCTCCTTGCCGAAGAAGACCATGATCAGCTGTCGCGTCATGTAGAAGGCGGTCAGTCCCGCCACGACGAGACCCAGGCCCCAGAGCACGGGGCCGGCCGGACCGGAGTTGAACGACCCGGCGAGCACCTCGTCCTTGGACCAGAAGCCCGACATGGGCGGCACACCTGCGATCGCCAGCCAGCCGATGAAGAACGTGACGAAGGTGATCGGCAGGTACTTGCGCAGGTTGCCGTACTTGCGCATGTCCTGTTCGTGCGCCATCGAGTGGATCACCGCACCGGCACCCAGGAAGAGCAGGGCCTTGAAGAACGCGTGGGTGACCATGTGGAACACGCCCGCCACATAGGTCTGCGTACCGACGGCCAGGAACATGTAGCCCAGCTGCGACACGGTGGAATAGGCGAGCACCTTCTTGATGTCGGTCTGCGCTACTGCTGCCGTGGCCGCGACGAGCGCGGTGATGACACCCACCCAGGCGATCACGTCGTTGGCCCACCCGGCCTGGGCCATGATCGGGTTGAGTCGGGTGATCAGGTAGATGCCCGCCGTCACCATGGTCGCCGCGTGGATGAGCGCGGACACCGGCGTCGGACCCGCCATGGCGTCGGGCAGCCAGACGTACAGCGGCATCTGCGCCGACTTGCCGACGGCGCCGACGAAGAACAGCAGGGCGATCGCCGTTGCGGTGCCCGCCGCGATGCCCGGTGCCGCAGGGCGGATGTCGGCGTAGTTCACCGAGCCGATCGTGACGAACACCAGGAAGGTGCCGAGCATGAAGCCGACGTCACCGATGCGGTTGGTGACGAACGCCTTCTTGCCCGCCGAGGCGTTGGCCGGGTCGGTGTGCCAGAACGAGATGAGCAGGTACGAGCAGGCGCCCACGCCCTCCCATCCGAGGAAGGTGAGCACCAGGTTGTCGCCGAGCACCAACAGGAGCATCGAGGCGATGAACAGGTTGAGGTACACGAAGAACTTGGAGAACTTCGGGTCCCCCTTCATGTAGCCGATCGAGTACAGGTGGATCAGCGCGCCGATGCCGGTGATGAACAGGCACATGAGCACGCTGAGCGGATCGGCCAGGAAGCCGATCGACACCTCGAAGCTGCCCGACGGGAGCCAGGTGAACAGCGTCTGGGAGAACGCACGCTCCTCGGCGGGCAGCGCCAGCAGGTCGAAGAAGACCTTGAGCACCACGAGGAAGCTGGCACCGACCGCGCCGGTCGCGACCCAGCCGGCACCGGGGTCGCCGAGTCGTCGTCCCGCGACGAGCAGGGTCGCGAACCCGAGCAGGGGCAATGCGGGGATGAGCCAGATCAGATCCATGCCCTCAGCCCCTCATCAACGAGATGTCGTCGGCGTCGGCGCCCTCGCGTCGCCGCATGATCGCCACGATGATGCCCAGACCGACCACGACCTCGGCAGCAGCGACCACCAGGACGAAGAAGACGATGGCCTGACCCGCCACGTCGTCGAGCGCGGTGGCGAACGCGACGAACGACAGGTTCACCGCGTTGAGCATGAGCTCCACGCACATGAACATCACCAGCGGGTTGCGCCGGACCAGCAGACCCACCGCACCGATGGTGAAGATGAGTGCGGCCAGCACGAGGTACCAGGTCGGCGTGAGGGTCATCGCTCGGTCTCCTCGGCGTCGACCGTCGCGGCCTCGCCGTCGGCCTCGTCCGATTCGCCGTCGACCTGCTCGGCCTCGGCGGCGCGTGCGCGCATGCGGTCGGCGACGGTGCCGTCGGGGAACTCGTCGAGGTCGATCGGCGCCGGGGAGCGCCGGGCGAGCACGACGGCCCCGACCACGGCGATGGTGAGCAGCACGGCGGTGATCTCGACGGCGTAGATGTAGTCGGTGAACAGCACCTGTCCGAGCCGGTCGATGTCGGGCAGGTCGTCGCTGAGCGGGGCCAGCACGGACGACGCACCGGTGACCTCGGCGGCGCTCGACAGCAGCGCGGTGAGCAGCAGCCCCACCAGTGCGACGCCGGCGGCGACCGCGACCGGTCGTTGTCCGACGATCGGTTCGCGTTTCAGCGATTCGGCCTTGTCCACCCCGAGCAGCATGATCACGAAGAGGAAGAGGATCACGATGGCGCCCGCGTAGACGATCACCTGGATGGCGGCCAGGAAGTAGGCCTCCTGGGCGACGAACAGGACGGCGACGCCGAACAGCGTGGCGATCAGGCTGAGGGCGTTGTGCACCGGGTTGCGGAACAGCACGACCCCGAGGGCGCCGGCCAGGCAGATCGCGCCGGTCACCAGGAAGGTGAACATCTCGACCCTCATGAGCGGCCACCTCGTCCGAAGCGGCGGCGCTTCTGCTCGGGCTCCGGGTCATCGGGTGCGTCGAAGAACCCGGCCCGCGACGCCTCCTCGGCACGCTCTGCCTTGACGGCCGGGTCCTCGGTCGGACCGTCGTCCTCGGCGGGGACCTCGTCGTCGGGCACGACGTCGTCGGGCGCTGCGTCGTCGGGAGCGTCGGGGTGGTCGTCGTCGACGAGCAGCGGCGCGGAGGGACCGGGCGCCGCGGCGCCGGACGCGTCCGGGGTCCCAGGACCGTCGGCATCGGTCGGCTCCGCGACGGACGTGTCGGGGACGTCGGGCCCGGCGTCGATCAGCACGGGGGCGGCCTCGGCGGTCGGCGCGGCGGCGGTCATGGACTCGGCGGGGTCCTGGTCCGGCTCCACCGCGTCGACGGCCACGGGCTTGTCGGGTGCGGCAGTGCTCGCGGCGGGCGCCAGCGCCTCGGCGACCTCGGGCTCGATGCGACCGCCGCCCTCGGGGGCGCGCACGCCGTAGCCGAGCTCGCCGGCCCAGGCCACGAGACCCACGAAGTCGGCGTCGCCGCTCGGCGCGGTGGCACGCATCCATCCGGAGGCGTCCTCGGCGGGGTCGAACCCGCCGTCCCAGTTCTCCCACGGGAGCTGCTGGGGCCGGCCGTCGTCCCCGACGAGCAGCTCGTCCTTGGTGTAGATCGCGTCGGCGCGGTTGGTGAAGGCGAACTCGAAGAGCTTGGTCTCGGTGATCGCCTCGGTGGGGCACGCCTCGACGCAGAGGTCGCAGTGGATGCAGCGCAGGTAGTTGATCTCGTAGATGAACCCGAAGCGCTCGCCGGGCGAGGTCGGATCCTCGGGATCGTTGTCCTGGCCACGCACGTAGATGCACTTGGCAGGGCAGACACCGGCGCAGAGCTCGCAGCCGATGCACTTCTCCATGCCGTCGTCGTAGCGGTTGAGCACGTGGCGACCGTGGAAGCGCTCCGGCTTGGGGCGCGTCTGCTCGGGGTACTGCAGCGTCACGCGCTGACCGGAGTCCGAGCCGGGCGTGAGCCACTTCTTGATCGTGACGCCGAAGCCGTCGAGGTAGCCCATCAGGCGTTCTCCCCCGACTCGAGCGCGGCACGTTTGGACGCGGCGGATCGGATCGACAGCATCAGCAGGCCTGCGCCCGCGGCGATGCCGACGACGCCCACGAGACCGGTGAGCAGGACCTCGCCGACCTCCAGCCCCTGGTCCGCCGCGACGCGCACACCGGTGAGGATGAGGAACCAGGCGAGCGCCAGCGGGATCAGGACCTTCCAGCCCAGGTCCATCAGCTGGTCGTAGCGCAGGCGGGGCAGCGTCGCCCGGAACAGCACGAACATGCACAGGAAGACGAACACCTTGGCGAAGAACCAGACGAACGGCAGCACGTAGTCCGACACCCAGCCGGTGATGCCGAAGTCCGGTCCGGACGGTCCGCCGAAGAACAGCGTGACGATGATCGCCGACATGGTCACCGTGTTCAGGAACTCCGCCAGGAAGAACATGGCGAAGCGGAACGAGGAGTACTCGGTGTGGTAGCCGCCGACGATCTCCTGCTCGGCCTCGACCAGGTCGAAGGGCGGACGGTTCAGCTCGGCGGTGCCGGCGATCGTGAAGATGATGAACGGCACGAGGCCCGTCATCCAGAGGTTCCAGTTGAAGCCGGCCTGCTCGTTGACGATCTGGTTCGTCGACAGCGAGCCCGCCACCAGCAGCACCGCGGCGAGTGACAGACCCAGCGCTGCTTCGTAGGAGACCATCTGCGCCGTGGCGCGCACCGAGCCCAGCAGCGGGTACTTCGAGCCGGACGCCCAGCCCGCCAGCATGACGCCGTACACGGCGATGGACGACATGGCGAGGAACAACAGGATGCCCATCTGCGGATCGGCGACCTGCATGAAGGTCTGCTCGCCGAGGATGGTGACGACGCCGTCCTTGCCATCGTTGAAGTTGCCTGCGATCGGCACGATGGTGAAGGTGACGAACGCCGGCACGAGCATCAGGAACGGCGCCAGCTTGAACACGAACCGATCCGCCTTCTCGGGGATCAGATCCTCCTTGAGGATGAGCTTCATGCCGTCCGCCACGGTCTGGAACAGACCGAAGGGGCCGGCGCGGTTCGGCCCGAAGCGGTTCTGCATGTCGGCGATGAGCTTGCGCTCGAACCAGACCATGAGGATCACCGAGACGAGCAGCCCGGCGAAGGCGACGAGCACCTTCAACAGCACGACCAGGATCTCGTCGAAGCCGATGCCACCCGAGAGCAGCGGGTCGTTGGCGAGGAGCAGCGCGGACATCAGCTGACCTCCACCCGGACGTCGCAGACCACGTCGTCGGCGTCGACCAGCAGGCCGGGATCAGCCGCCGCGAGGTTGTGGTGCAGCACCGCGGCCCCGCGGGGCACGCCGGCGTCGACGACGGCAGGCACCGCGACCGAGCCGTGCGACGAGGACACCGTCACGTGGGTGCCGTTCTCGATGCCCGACGGCGCCGCGTCGGCCGGGCTCAGCCGGACGGTCGCGGCCGGTGCCAGCCCGGCCATCGAGTCGCAGTGGGCGAGGCCGCTGCCGGCGTCGTAGAGCGTGCGCTGCACGACGAGGCGCAACGAGTAGGCGCTCTTGGGCGCGACGTGCGTGCGCTCGGGGGCGGCGACGTCGCGGCCGTCGGTGCTGAGCACCAGGCCGTCGGCGTGCTCGGGCAGCGCCAAGGACTCCGTGGTGACGCCTCCGTGCACCGGCGAGTTGGCCACGAGCTCGTCCCACAGCTCCGTCGCCGTGGTGACCCCCAGGTCGGTGCCCAGTCGCTGGGCGAGCTCGGCGGCGATCATCCAGTCGCTGCGCGCGGTGCCGGGCGGCGTGACCTTCTGGCGGAGGACGGTCACCCGGCCCTCGAGGTTGGTGTGGGTGCCGTCGACCTCGGCCATGCCGGCGGCGGGCAGCACGATGTCGGCCTGCTGGGTGGACGCGGTCATGAACCGGTCGAGCGAGATGACGGTGCGGGCACCGGCGATGGCACGACGGGCCAGCGAGCGGTCGGCCACGTCGACGAGCGGGTCGGCGCCGAGCAGCACGAGCACGTCGAGCTTGCCGTCGGCCGCGGCGGTGAGGATGCCGTGGGCGTCGAGGCCGGCGGTGGTGGGGACCGAGCCCCAGACCGACGACCAGGTGTCGGCGCCCTCGGCGAGCGTGGTCCGCCCGGGCAGCATGCCGGGCGCCATGCCGGCCTCGATCGCACCGCGCACGTTGCCGCGACGCAGGGCGCTCAGGAAGCGTGCGCCGGGCACGGCGGCGCGGATGGCGGTGACCGCGTCGACGACGATGCCGGCGGACTCGGCCAGGTTGGCGCGACCGACGACGACCTTGAGGTCGTCGCCTGCGTCGCGCACGGTCGCCGAGGCGGCCCGCAGGACTGCGGCGTCGACACCGGCGACACCGGCGTCGGGCACGTCGCCCGACAGGAGCGCGTCGACGAGCGCCGCGAGCTCACCCGGTCGGGGGTGCAGCGACGAGGCGACGTAGGGCGACAGTCCGGTGCGGGCCGGTGTGACCTCGACGATGCGCGCACCGTCCTCGACCGCGGCGTGCTTGAGGCGCAGATAGAGCACCGCCAGCTCTTCCTTGGGGTCGGGCCCCAGGTAGAGCACGGTGCCCGCCGGGGCGCACACCTCGTCGATGGTCGCGCCGGGCAGGCTGGTGACCAGCTCGGCCGGCAGGCCGTCGCCGAGCTGGGCGTCGACGTGGTCGGTGCCGAGCACGCCCTTGGCCAGACGGGTCCAGGCGTACTGGCTCTCGTTGGTGAGCCGGGCACCGCCGAGCACGGCGATCGACGACGGATCGGCGGCGGACAGCGCCTCGACCGCGGCACGCATGGCGTCGGACCAGCGAGCCGGCGCGAGCGTGCCGTCGGACCCACGGAGGTGCGGCTCGCCGAGCCGCCCGTCGGAGTTCACGGCCTCGAAGCCGAAGCGACCCTTGTCGCAGAGCCAGGACCAGTTCACCGGGTCCGAGTCGACGCCCTGGTAGCGCAGGACCTTGTTGCGGCTGGACTGCACGGTGATGCGACAGCCGACGGCGCAGCCCGTGCAGGTCGACTCGACCTCTTCCAGGTCCCACGGGCGAGCCCGGAACCGGTACGGCTTGGCCGTCAGCGCACCCACCGGGCAGATCTGCACGGTGTTGCCCGAGAAGTACGAGGCGAAGGGCTCGTCGGGGAACGTCGCGACCTCGGTGTTGGACCCACGGTCGATGAAGTGGATCAGCGGGTCACCGGCGACCTCGTCCGCGAACCGGGTGCAGCGATCGCAGAGGATGCAGCGCTCGCGGTCCAGGTAGACGGTCTCGGAGATCGCGATCGGCTTCTCGTAGTGGCGCTTCTCCTCGACCCAGCGCGACTCGCCCGGGCCGTACGCCATGGTCTGGTCCTGCAGCGGGCACTCGCCGCCCTTGTCGCAGACGGGGCAGTCGAGCGGGTGGTTGGCCAGCAGGAACTCGAGGATGCCGTCCTGGGCCTTGGCGACCTTGTCGTTGGTGGTGTCGACCACCATGCCGTCGGCGACGGGGATCATGCAGCTCGGCTGCAGCGCCGGGCCACGACCGGTGTCGACCTCGACCAGGCACATGCGACACATGCCCACCGGGTTCATCCGCGGGTGGTAGCAGAAGCGCGGGATGTAGGCGTCGTTGCGCTCACAGGCGTCGATCAGCAGCTCGCCGTCCTGGACCGTGACCTCGCGGCCGTCGACCGTGATCGTCACGGGCGAGGTGATGGTGACGGAGCGGGGCTTCTCAGACATGGCTGTGCGCCCCGTGGTCGTCGTGGTCGTGACCGTCGGCGGAGTGGTCGCCGTCCACCGGCGCATCGATCGACTCCGCGGCCACCGGGATCAGGTCGCGCTGGACGATCTTGGACTCGAACTCGTCGCGGAACCGGCGGATCGCGGACGTGATCGGCGCGACCGACGACGGGCCCAGCGGGCAGATCGTGGTCTGGCGCGGCGGGTACGGGATCGCATCGAGGCCGTTGGCCGGGTCCGACGCGACCGGGTACGGCCCGGGCGAGATGTTGTCGGCGACGTCGAGCAGGAGGTCCAGGTCGCTCGGGCGACCGTGGCCGTCGAGGATGCGCTGGAGGATCTTCTCCTCCCACGTCGTGCCCTCGCGGCACGGCGTGCACTTGCCGCAGGACTCACGGGCGAAGAAGCGCACGACGCGCAGGCAGGCCTTGACCGCGTCGGTCGTCTCGTCCATCACGACGATGGCGCCGGAGCCGAGCATGGAGCCCTCGCCGCCGATGACCCGACCCTCGAGGGGCAGGTCGACGTGCTCGGGGAAGAACCAGGGGGCCGACGCGCCACCGGGGATGAACATCTTGAGCTCGTGGCCCTCGCGGATGCCCTGCCCGTACAGGTCGGACTCGAACAGGTCGCGGAAGGTGGTGGTGCCCTGGGGCACCTCGAACACGCCCGGGTTGTTCACGTGGCCCGACAGGGCGATCAGGCGCGTGCCGGGCGACGCCTCGGTCCCCACCGCGCGGTACTCCTCGACCGAATGGGTGAAGAGCCACGGCAGGTTCGACAGCGTCTCGACGTTGTTGACGATCGTCGGCGCCATGTACAGGCCCTTGGCCGCCGGGAAGAAGGGCGGCTTGAGCCGCGGCATGCCGCGGTTGCCCTCGAGCGACTCGATGAGCGCGGTCTCCTCGCCGACGATGTACGCGCCCGCACCCCAGTGCAGGACGATGTCGACGCTGAAGTCGGTGCCCAGGATGTTCCTGCCGACCAGGTTGGCGGCGTAGGCCTCGTTGAGCGCCGCGGCGATGCGCTCCTGGGCGTGGGCCATCTCACCACGCACGTACAGGAACACCTGCGCGGCGCCGATCGCGTAGGCCGCGATCAGACAGCCCTCGATCAGCTGGTGCGGGTCGCGCTCCATGAGCACGCGGTCCTTGTAGGTGCCGGGCTCGGACTCGTCGCCGTTGACGACGATGTAGCGCGGCCACACCCCGGGAGGGCAGAAGCCCCACTTGACCCCCGCCGGGAAGCCGGCGCCGCCGCGGCCGAGCACGGTGGCGTCCTTGACGGTCGCGCCCACCTGCTCGGGGGTCATCTCGAGCACGGAGCGCAGCGCGGCGTACCCGGTGTAGCTGCCCGAGCGGCGGTAGCCGTCGATCGTGTGGGCGTCCGCGACGCCGAAGCGCGACGAGACGATGGCGGGCACGCCGTCGGCGGTCGGCTGCGCGGGGGTGGTGGTGCCGATCACGCCGCACCTCCGCCCGGGGCGCCCGATGCGTCGGCGAGCTCGCGGTGGCGGCGGATCCAGACGGGCTCGTCCTGGGACTCGGGCGAGCTGATGTTGGCGATGCGGTCGCCGACGAGGTCCTGGCGGACCCGGCCGAGCGTGCCGTGCGGTGGCACGACGTCGTCGAGCGCGCCGCTGCGCAGCTCCGCGATGAGCTGCGTCAGGTCGTCCGCGCTCAGCCGGTGGAAGTAGCGGTAGTTGACCTGGACCGCCGGCGCCTCGGTGCACGCTGCGATGCACTCGACGTCCTCGAGCGTGAACATGCCGTCCGCCGTGGTGCCACCGGCTCGCACGCCGAGCTCACGTTCTGCGTGCTCGAGCAGCTCCTCGCCGCCGAGCAGCTGACAGCTGATGTTCGTGCATACGTTCAGGCAGAACCTGCCGGTCTCGTGGCGCTTGAACATCTCGTAGAAGCTGGCCGTGCCGAGCACCTCGGCGGACGTGCAGCCGACCAGCTCGGCGATGTGCACCATCGCGTCGTCGGCCAGGTACCCGTCCTGCTCCTGGGCCAGGTGGCACAGGGGGATGGTCGCCGACTTCGGCCGCGGGTAGCGGGCGATGATCTGCTGGGCGAGCTCCACGTTCTCCGGGGTCAACCGCGCCATTACCTGTCCACCCCCGCGCTCCGGCCAGGAGCAGTGCGAACGCGACGGGCCGTCATCGGTCCACCTCGCCCATGATCGGGTCGACGGAGGAGATGATCGCCACGGTGTCGGCGAGGAAGGAGTCCTTCATGAGGTGCGGGAGGCTCTGGAGGTTCACGAAGCTGGGTCCACGGATGTGCATTCGGTGGGGCTTGGACGAACCGTCCGAGACGATGTAGCACCCCAGCTCGCCGCGGGGGCTCTCGACCGCCACGTAGACCTCGCCCTCGGGCACCTTGAAGCCCTCGGTGAAGATCTTGAAGTGGTGGATGAGCGCCTCCATGGACTCGTCGATGCGAGCCCGTGGCGGTGGAGTCACCTTCTTGTCCTGGCTGCGGTAGTCGCCGGCAGGCATCTTGTCCACGATCTGGCGCACGATGCGAATCGACTCGCGGATCTCGTTGAGCCGGATGGCGTAGCGGTCGAAGCAGTCCCCGTGGGACCCGACGATGACGTCGAAGTCGACCTGGTCGTAGGCCAGGTAGGGCAGGTCGCGACGCAGGTCCCAGGCGTACCCGGTCGAGCGCAGGATCGGCCCGGTCACGCCGAGCGACAGCGCGTCCTCGGCCGTCAGCACGCCCACGCCCTGGAGGCGCTCGCGCCAGATCGGCTGACCCGTCATCAGCAGGTCGAACTCCTCGAGGCGTGCGGGGATGACGTCGAGCAGCGCGCCGAGGTCGTCCTCCCAGCCGCCGGGCAGGTCAGCGGCCACACCCCCGGGGCGGATGTAGTTGTGGTTCATGCGCAGGCCGGTGACCGCCTCGAAGAACCGCAGCAGCTCCTCACGCTCACGCCAGCCGTACAGCATCATCGACACCGCACCCAGGTCCATGCCGTTCGTGGCCATGAACAGCATGTGCGAGCTGATCCGGTTCAGCTCGCACATGAGCATCCGGATCCACACGGCGCGGTCGGGCACCTCGATCTCGAGCAGCTGCTCGACGGCCAGGGAGAACACCAGCTCGTTGAACAGCGGGCTGGCGTAGTCCATGCGGGTCACGTTGGTCGGACCCTGCAGGTACGTCAGCTCCTCGCCGGTCTTCTCCATGCCGGTGTGCAGGTAGCCGATGACCGGCTTGGACCGCCTGATCGTCTCGCCGTCCATCTCGAGCACCAGGCGCAGCACCCCGTGGGTGGAGGGGTGCTGGGGCCCCATGTTCATGATCATCCGCTCGCCGAGGCCCTCGTCGGTCGCGGGCTGGTAGCCGGCGCGTGCCTCGGCCTCGGACTCGGAGAAGCGCAACACGCTGTCGTCACCCGTGAGGTGCTCCAGTGCGGCGTCCAGGCTGGCGATGTCGGTCGTGCTCATGGCGATCTTCAGACGGTGGGAGGGACGTGGGCGGGCCGGCTCAACGAGCCGAGCTGACGCCCTTGAACTGCACGGGGATGCGGCCGACGGCGTCGTCCTTGCGGAGCGGGTGACCCTCCCACTCGTCGGGCATGAGGATCCGGGACGGGTCCGGATGGTCGGTGAAGCTGATGCCGAACATGTCGTAGACCTCACGCTCGGGGTTCTCGACGCCGGGATGCAGCGTGAACAGCGTGGGCAGCGTGGGGTCGTCCTCGGGGACCTGCACCCGCAGCCGCAGCCGGCTGCGCTCGGCGTGGTTCAGCAGTGAGACGACGACCTCGAAGCGCTCGGGCTCGGTGCCCGGCGGCAGCTCTCGGGTGCCGGCGTAGCCCAGGTAGTCGACCCCGCAGAGGTCGACGCAGGTCCACCAGCCCTGCTCGCGCAGGGAACGCACCAGGTCCATGTAGCCGTCGCGGTCGGGGTGCAGCACGGCCTGGCCGCGCGACCAGGTGACCGGCGCGCCGTGCAGGAGCTCCGGCTCCGGCTCTGACTCTGGCTCGGCCGCCGCCTCGGTCGGCTCGGCCGCATCGACGGTCGGCTCGTCGAGGCCGCCGGCCTCCGCCTCGACCTGCTCGGCGGCCTCGTCCTGGGCCTCGACCTCGGCCTCGGGGGCCTGTTCCGGCGTTGCGGCGACGTCGGACTCGACGACGTCGTCGCCGTGCTCCTCGGGGGTCGCGTCGTTCGACTCGGACATCACCGCGCTCCGAAGCTGACCGGCGAGGCGCCCACCGCGGTGGCCTCCTCGAGGTGCACCCCGGCGCCACCGCCGTTCGCGTCGCGACGCCGCATGATCTCGCCCGACTCGATCTGCTCGTGCAGGGTGACGATCGCCTGCATCAGCGTCTCGGGGCCCGGCGGGCAGCCCGGTGCGTAGACGTCGACGGGCACGATCGTGTCGACGCCCTGCACCAGCGCGTAGTTGTTGAACATCCCGCCCGACGACGCGCACACGCCCATGGAGATGACCCACTTGGGCTCCATCATCTGGTCGTAGACCTGACGGAGCACCGGCGCCATCTTCTGCGAGACGCGCCCGGCCACGATCATGATGTCGGCCTGGCGTGGGGAGGCACGGAAGACCTCCATGCCGAAGCGGGCGAGGTCGTAGTGGGGGCCGCCGGCCGCCATCATCTCGATGGCGCAGCAGGCCAGGCCGAACGTGGCGGGCCAGGAGCTGTGCGACCGCGACCACTTGACCAGGTCCTCGACCTTGCCGGTGAGGAAGTTGTGCTCGAGGCCGGCCAGGCCGTCCGCGGAGAAGGTGGGTCCGTCGGCCATCAGGCGACCTCGTGCACGGGAGTCGGCTCGGCGTCCGCACCGCGACCGTCGTTGCCGACACGGCGCACCGTGGTCGAGGTCGTGCGGTCCGCGGACAGCAGCACCTTGGAACGTCGCAGCGACCGGGCCGGGCCCCAGTCGAGTGCGCCGTTGCTGATCAGGTACAGGAACGACTCGAACACCGCGGCGGAGAAGATCACGATCGCGGCGACGCCGTACCAGCCGAGCTGCTCGTACACCATGGTGAAGGGGTAGAAGAAGATGATCTCGATGTCGAAGACGATGAAGATCATCGCGATGAGGAAGAACCGCACCGGGAAGCGCTCGGGCGGCTCGGTGATGTCGGCGATGCCCGACTCGTAGGGCATGACCTTGGCCGCATTGGGCTTGGGCGGGTTCAGCAGTCGCGACATCACGACGCTGATGCCGCCGAAGAGGGCCGTGAGCACCAGCAGCGCGAGGACCGGGAGGTACTGGCCCACGGTCAGCCGGCCTCGAGGGCCTTCGACGGATCCCAGTTCTCCCGCATCTTCCAGGCTCGCTTGTCGCGGGTGTGCAGCATCCACACGAAGGTGAAGAACAGCACCCCGTTGAACACCGTGAACAGGAAGGGGATCAGTCGGCGGTTGCCGAGGTTGCGCTCGAAGATGACCGTGACGGTCGAGGCGCTCTCGTCGATCTTGGCCGGCGGCGGGGCCTCACCCGGTGCGACCTCCTGCACGACGTTCTTCTGCACGGTGACGGCGGCGTACTGGGGTGGGTTCTTGAACTGGAACACCGACTCGATCCGACGCCAGGCGGACTCGAGCAGACCGCGCTCGCCGGGGATGTCCTCGGGCTCCATTGCCGCCTTGCCACCGAAGAAGAACACGTCCTTCACGGTGTAGCTGGCGGGACCGGTGTCGGAACCGAAGACCGCACCCTCGGCCAGCGCAGCGTCGGTCGAGGCGACGGCCTCACCGCGGCGGCTGTCGGACTCGGGGATGATGCGCCAGCCGTTGAGCTGCTCCTGCAGCTCCACCTTGAGCTCGGGCACCAGCGTCACGACCTGCGTGAGGGAGCGGGGCTCGAAGCCCTCGCCCTCGGTGGCCTCGATCTGCTCGCGGATCTCGGGGTTCTCGGCCTCGTAGTTGGCCAGGAGCTCGACCGCTGTGGGCAGCACGCCGGTCTGCGGGTCGGAGTCCGGCAGGTCCTCGACGTGGGGGGTGACCGTGGCGACGGAGCGGTCGAAGTTGACCTCACGCTCCTCCCACGACGGCATCCGGCCGATCATGCCGATGCCGTAGATCCACCAGAAGATGCCCATGCTGAAGAGCCAGCCGGTGAGCGACGCCATGGTGAGCAGGAAGCCGAGTCGACTGCCCATGTTCGTGGCGAGCAGGAGGTAGAGGGAGCCACCGAGCACACCGACACCCACGAGGGTGACGAGGATGCCGCGGATGGCGGGGTCGAAGGCGATTGCAGCGAGGAAGGTCATCGGATTCTCCTGGCCGTCACTCTTCGCCCGCGAACGTGGGCGACTCGGAGGTGCCGGCGACGGGCGACTTCACGGTCGAGTCGTTCGAGAGGTTGCGCTCGTAGGTCACGATCGCCCAGACCTGCTCCGGATGCAGCATGCCGTCGACCCCCATGTCGGGCACGCCCTGCTCGGACTGGCCGGTGTTGGGGTTGGCGCCGAAGGCAGGCATCTGCGGGTTGCCCTGCTTGCGGGAGAAGTACAGCTGGCCGGGCACCATGCCGTTCCAGATCAGGTCGAAGTGCTGGGCCTCGGTGGCCTGCTCCTCGACGCCGACCAGGCTCGGGCCGAACGACCCCATCTGGAGGCGGCTGAAGGGCTGCCAGCCCTGGCCGTACGAGGCGCCGGCGACGTGGCAGCGGGCGCACGAGTACGAGCCGGCGGCGAGCTCCTGGTTGTTGAACAGGATCTCGCCGAGCTTGATCTCGTCCTCGGTGGAGAGGCGGTTGACCTCGAGCGGGGGCACCTCGCCCTCGTTGGACGTCCGCACCTCGAGCATGCGCTCAGCGAGGTCGGGATCGATGCTGGCGACGAAGTCGTCGACCTGGGTGGTCATCTCCTCCTGGGTCAGCTGCACCGACCACAGGTAGTCGATGATGTTGTCGACCTGCTGGGTGGTGAGCGGACCGCCACCGGGGCCACCCCAGGCGGCCATGGGCGTGCCCGGTCGGCCGTAGTTGAGGATGTAGCGCACACCCTCCTCCGAGTAGCGCCAGAGGACGTTGTTCAGCGCCGGCGCGTTCCAGCTGACCTCTTCGACGAACTGGCCGTTCTGGTCGTTGATGATGAAGGTCGCCTGGCCACCGGAGCCGTTGCCGCCGTGGCAGTTGATGCACTGGGCGCCGACCTCGTAGAGCTCGAGGCCCCGACGCTCGAAGGTCTCCTGGTAGGTGTCGATCGCACCGTCCATGCGCCCGGGCTCGGCCAACCAGTAGAGCGGGAGCGCCACACCGATGACGGCGAGCAGGCCGGCCGCGGAGAACAGCGCCAGGTTGAGCTTGTGACCCTCGAGCTCGTCGTCCTCGAGGTACTGCTTGCGGTTGGGGGCCAGCTCGATCTCGGAGCCGACCTCCTTGCGGGCGTCGCGCATGTTGGCGAGCAGCCACACGACGAAGCCGATCACCACGACGGCGAGGACGACGAAACCGATGGCTCGTTGGGTCGATGCGACGATCATCTACGTACTCGTGTGTCTCCCTCAGGTGCCCGGGTGTCCCCGACCACGTTCCGACCGTTCACGAACGACTGCTCCTCGCCGTTCCTGATGTGATTCTTAGTCGCTCGGGACCCATGGGTTCGAACCGAGCGACCGGGGTGTCAGTGACCGCCGCCGCCGCCACCGATGCAGTGGGGCCCCTCGGCCTCCTGACCGGTGGTGTTGGTACCGATCGGCTGGCCCTGGATGATGTTGCCGGTGTCGACGATGAGCACGCCGCCGGTCACCTCCATGCCGAAGCCGTCCATGCCACGAGGGGCGGGGCCGCCCTTCTTCTCGCCGACCTGGTTGTACTGCGACCCGTGACAGGGGCACTCGAACCACTGCGAGCTCTTGCACTCGGGCACGCGACAACCGAGGTGCGGGCACTTCTGGTAGAGCGCCATGACCCCGGCCTCCATGCCGGCGAGCTGCGTGGGCGCGTAGGCCTGCTCGGCCTTGGGCAGCGCCGCTGCGGGGTACTGCGTGATCCACATGCGACCCTCGGGCTTGTAGAGGAAGCCGTCGCCCGCCTCGATGTCCGACAGCACGTCGCTGACCTTGCCGATGCGGATCTTGGAGCCGAAGCCGCTCGAGCCCGAGGGCCAGAGGAAGCCGACGATCGCCACGCCGAACACCGTGATGCCGAGCCCCATCAGGGCGAACACCGACCGGTTGAGGAACTGACGGCGGGTGACGCCGAACGTCTCGGGGTCGGGCGGGGTCCAGGCGACCGGGGCCGACGGGGTCACCGGGGCGATGTCGGAGCCACCGGTGCGGGCGAGCACCGCGGCCTTCTCGACCTCGCGGCCGCTGACGCGCTGCTCCGTCTCTGCCTCGGCGACCTTGCGGGCCTGCCGGTCCCGCTTGAGCGTCTCGTTGGCCAGGCTGCCGACGGCGGCACCGGTGTCCCGGCGTCGCGCGGCGCCCAGCAGGGCGACTGCAGCCAGCAGCACGACCAGGACGATGGCGATGACGATGAAGCCGTTCATTGCTCAGCTCCGTTCATTTGGGGGGACCTCACAGTTCGACGTAGGTGCCGTCCACCCACGGGAGGGTGAACAGGAAGCCGGGACCACGGAAGAACGTTCCGATCATCACCAGCACGAACCAGAACATCAGATGGATCGCCATGAGGGAGATCGCGAACTTGCGATCCTCAGGTTTCACCGAGGGGTTCTTGTCCATGAAGGGGGCGAGGATCAGCAGGAAGATGCCCATGCCGGGGATGGTCACGCCGGCGACCATCGGGTGGAACATGGTCAGCAGCTCCTGCAGACCGAGGAAGTACCAAGGCGCCTTGGACGGGTTGGGCGTCTGGTTGAAGTTCGCGAGCTCGAGCAGCGGCGCGTTCACGACCCACGAGAAGATCAGCAGGAAGGCCGTGATGAACAGCGCCGAGACGAACTCGACGACCAGTAGGTGGGGCCACACGTGGACCTTGTCCTGGGGCTTGGCCTTGACGTCCTGGATGGAGCCGGACTTGACGACCGTCAGGAGCCGCTGCGTGTGACCTCCGGGACCGGCTGCCAGCGGAGGTCCGCCGGCGGTCGCCACGGCGCCGCCGCCCGTGGCGGTCGCGACCGCGGTCGCCGTGCCGCCGCCCGACGCAGGCGCGTCGGCGGTGGTCGCCGCGGCACCGGTCTTCTTGGCCTTGGCCGACTGCGATCGGGCCAGCAGGTGCGCAGGGATCCGGCTGTCGCCACCCTCCGCCGCGGCCGGCGCGTCTGCTGCCGGAGCGTCTGCTGCCGGAGCGTCCGCGGGCGCGTCCTCGGCGGGCTTCGCCGCCGCCTTCTCCTTGGCCGCCTGGGCCCGCTTGAGGAGGTGCTCTGGAACCTCGGTCATGCTCGCTCACCCACTACTTCGTCACTGAGGACTTCGACCGGACCGATGGACATGGATGCAGCGACCGGGGTCGCGCCTCCGGGGAACGGGGCCGTGCGGATCGAGTGCACGATCACAGGGGCCCCGAGATGCCGCCGTCCTTGCGGACCCTCCAGAAGTGGATGGCCATGAAGATGACGGTGATGAACGGGAAGAACAGCACGTGCAGCACGTACCATCGAAGGAGCGTGTCGGTGCCGATCTCGGCGCCGCCGAGCAGCACGAAGCGGACCTGGTCACCGAACACCGGCGTGTAGCCGATCATGTTGGTGCCCACGGTCACGGCCCAGAGCGCCAGCTGGTCCCAGGGCAACAGGTACCCGGTGAACGACAGCAGCAGCGTCAGGGTGAGCAGGATCACGCCGATGACCCAGTTGAACTCACGCGGCGCCTTGTAGGCGCCGTGGTAGAAGACGCGCGCCATGTGGAGGAACACGGAGATCACCATGAGGTGCGCGCCCCATCTGTGCATGTTCCGCACGAGCAGGCCGAAGGTGACCGAGGTCTGCAGGGCGTAGATGTCGTCCCAGGCCTGTGCGGCGGTGGGCCGGTAGAAGAACATCAGGAAGATGCCCGTCACCGTGAGGATGATGAAGAGGAAGAAGCTCAGCCCGCCCAGGCAGAGCGTGTAGCTGACCTTGACCGCGTGGCGCTTCACCTTGACCGGGTGCAGGTGGTACAGCACCGAGTTCATGATCACGTACGACCGGTTCCTGGGGCTGTCGGAGTAGCCCTTCCGGAAGATCGAACCGGGACGGAAGATGGCGTTCCACGCCTGGGAGCCCTGGGTCTTCTCCCAGATGTCGGCGAGCTTGGCCTGCGCCTTGCCGCCCTTGGAGTCCTGCATCGTCTTGGCCACGACTACTCCCTACTCTCCTCTGTCCTCGTGCGTCGAATCCATCAGGCAAGCCTCATCCCGTAGCCGTACCCGTGCGAGTTGGTCCGCTGGTGCGGGTCGCCCGCAGCCGCCGGATCGCCGATCTTGCCGAGGATGATGACCCCCGTGGGACACCGGTCGACGCACAGCGCGCAGCGTGTGCAGACGTCGTCGTCGATCAGGAACACGACGTTGTCGGCGGGGTCCACGCCAGGGAGTTCGGTGCCGACGGCCTCGTCGATGGCCGACGGGCTGACCATCCAGATGCACTTCCACGGGCAGATGTCGACACATCCCTCGCACTGGATGCACTCGGACTGGTCGATGTGGATGAACTGCTTGGGCTTGACGGCCTTGGCCAGGTAGTCGGCGTCGACCTCCTGCAGGACGTAGTCGTCGCGGAACTCCGGCATCGGCGGGTTCGCATCGGTGGTGGCCACGCTCGTCCCTCCCCGCTCAGGCCCGCTTGACCAGCGGTCGACCGTAGGTGGAGGTGGGCTCGATCGCCGTGGCGGCCGCGGCACGGTCGCCACGCTTCTGCCACCAGGACCAGATCCACATCTGCAGACCCAGGAACACCACGTAGATCACCGTGGCGATGACGTCGCGGATCGCCCGGGCGGAGACCTGCACCGGGAACCACGGCGTGTCGAGGGAGGCGATGTCGAACGGCAGCGTGAGCTGCCCGCCGGGGCCGAGCCACACGACGTCGGGACGCCAGTTGAGCTCGGAGTCGGCCCAGGTGAGGAACTGGTGGGGCACGACGCCGTAGACCCAGAAGATGATGAAGAAGATGTACGTGGCGCCGAGCATGGCCTCGCCCCACGTCAGGGGCGTGCCGACCGGTCGACGCTTGGCGTACGGGAAGATCGGAGCAACCATCGCCACCGTCAGCAGGAGCGACACGATGAATGCGACCACGGACGACCTCCTGCCGACCTCGAACCTCGGACGACCCACTCGGACCGACCCGCACTGCAAGAACACACCAGAATTGTGAAACCGCTCACAAGTCTAGGCCGCGGTGCGGGACCTGCCGAGGCGGGGCCGACACACCTGATGGTGGTCTACCACGAGCGCCCGAGCAGTGGCACATCTGCCCCTCGAGGACGACGGGGGCGATGGCGTCGCCGTCGATCGTGGTGACCGACGCGGCATCCACCACTCCCGCTTGGTCGTTGAGCACGCTTCGTGCCTAAGGTTGGCCGAGGTCGCCCTCGTGGCCGGCCGCTCGTTCCTCGACGCCGCGGAGGCAGCGTTGTCCGAAGTACCAGAGCATCTGATGGCCCGCAGCCGTGCCCGCCGAGCCGCCATGGGCGGCGGCGGTGGTGACGCCGCGGCTGCACCCGCCGAGTCGGCCGCTCCGGCGACCACCGGCGACGCTGCGCCGGCACCCGTTGCCGCAGCTGCGGCGACGCCTGCGGTGCCGGCCGCGCCCAAGGTGCCGGACCCGGTCCCGCCGTGGGTCGAGGCCGCGCAGACGCGACGCAAGATCCCCGTGTGGGCCGTCCCGGTGCTCGTGATGCTGCCGCTGTGGGCCGTCGTGTACGCCCTCACCCTCGACGAGCCCACCCCGACCGAGCTCGGCCCGCTGGAGCTGGGCGCCGAGGTGTACGCCGGCCAGGGCTGCTCGGGCTGCCACGGCGCGGGCGGCGGTGGCGCCGGTGCGGTGCCGGCGCTGACCGGTGTCGTCGAGACGTTCCCCCAGCCGGCCGACATGGTGACCTGGGTGGCGCTGGCCACCGCCGGCTACCAGGCCGAGGGCATCGAGGAGTACGCCCCCGGCAAGCCGGTGGGTGGCGCCAACATGCCGTCGCACATCGACTCGCTCGACGCCGAGCAGCTCATGAGCGTCGTGCTCCACGAGCGCACGGTCTACGGCGAGGAGGAGTTCGACGCCGCGGTCTGGGAAGAGGGCTGGGAGGAGACGCTCGCCGAGCGCCTGCCGGCCGACAAGGCCGCGGAGTACACCGCGGTGCTCGAGGAGTGGGCGGCGGACCCACCAGCGTGACCCGCCGGCGTCGCAACATCGTCGTCGCCATCGTGCTCGGCGTCGGCCTGGTGGTCGGCGTGGCGCTGGTCGTGACCGGCGGTGACGACACGCCCGCCCCCACCACCGCGGCACCCACCACGGCACCGTCCGCACCGCTGCCGCTCGACGACCTGTCGAGCGCGGCGATCTCGCAGTTCACCGGCCTGGTCGTCCCCGACGATGCCACCGACTTCCTGACCGCCCGCCTCGACGACGACCGGCAGCTGGACCTCACGTTCGTGACGACGCCCGAGGGCGCGGCCACGTTCGTCGAGGCCTCCGGGCTCCCCGAGCCCGTCGCCGACGAGCGCATCGTGTTGCACAGCTCTCCCCTGTGGAAGCTCAACCCCGAGGACGAGGTGTCGCTGCGCAGCACGCAGGACACCGTCGACGGGATCCGTCGGGTGGTGGAGCTGCTCGAGTCGACCGACGGCACGGTGCGTGCCCGGGTCGTCATCACCTCGGCGGAGTAGCCCACCCGGACGCGGCACACGCGCCGGGCCGGCCCGGTCGGCTCAGCCCTGCAGCAGGTCCATCAGCTCGACGCGCACCGCACGCTTGCCCGCGGCCTGCAGGGCGGCCAGGTCACCGTCGGCCTGAGCGCGTTCGAGGCGACCGAACGTGAAGGACTCCCCCGGGATCGCCAGGTCCTGCGCGGGTGCCACGAGGACCTGCAGCACCACGATGCGATCGGCGCCGCCCTTGTGCAGCTGACCGGTCGAGTGCAGGAACCGCGGCCCCATGCCGAGCGTGCTGGCGACCCCCGCTCGCCGGGCCAGCGCGGCTCGGGCACCCTGCAGTTGCGGCTCCAGCGCGGGGTCGGCGAACGCGCCGATCACGAGTGCGTCGCCGGGTCGCAGCAGTGCGAGCGCCTCGTCGACGGTGCCGCTCGGCGGCGGGTCCGCGTCCTGTTCGAGCACCGAGCGCGCCGCGACCTTGGCGGACTCGACGTCGGGCTGGTCGAACGGGTTGATGCCCAGGACGATCCCGGCGATCGTCGTCGCCCACTCCCACAGGTAGACCTGCGCGCCAAGGTCGTCGGGCTCCTCGACCGCCAGGTGCACCCAGGGACCCGCCAGCGTGGTCGGATCGACGGCGGCGTCGCCGATCACGACGTGCAGGCGACCGTCCGGGTCGGGGGCGTCGGCGCCCTCACCCAGCACCGGCAGGATGCCCACGCCGTGCTTGCCGGTGGACTCGGCGATGAGCTGCTCCAGCCAGGCCCCGAGGGGGGCCAGGCGATCGTCGAGGTGGAAGGTGAGCTTGTCGCGGCCGGCGGCGGCCGCGACGGCCATCAAGGCGCCCAGCTGGCAGCCCACGTGGTGCTCGACGGGCGTCTCGGGGCCGAGCAGCTCCATCGCCTCCGCCGCCGTCTCGAGCAGCGCCGTGGCGTCGAGGCCCATGAGCGCAGCGGGCACGAGACCGAACGCCGACAGGGCGGAGAAGCGACCACCGATCTCCGGGTCGCCGTGGAACACGTCCCGGAAGCCGCGGTCGCGGGCGAGCGCCTCGAGCCCCGATCCGGGGTCGGTGATCGCCACGAACCGTCGCCCGATGGGATGGCGCTGCCAGAACAGCTCCAGGTGCGAGCGCGTCTCGATCGTCGAGCCGGACTTGGAGGCGACGACCACCACCGTGTGCTCCGGGTCGCACTGCTCGAGCATGCGTGCGACTGCGTCGGGGTCGGTCGAGTCGAGGATGAGCAGCGTGGGGAACCCCTCGCCGGACTCGAAGGTGCGGGCCAGCACCTCGGGGAACAGGCTCGAGCCGCCCATCCCGAGCACGAGCACGTGGTCGATGCTGCCCGCCTCGGCGTCACCCGCGCCGTCGACGATCTCGTCCGCGGCCAGGGCCCAGCGGGGCCACTCGGACGCGGCGACCTCGGGGGCCCGGAGCCACCCCAGGCGGTTCGCGCACTCGCCAGGGTCCTGCTGGATGACCGTGTGGTCGCCGTCCCAGAGCCGACGCACGGCGTCGAGCTCGGTCAGACGGTCGAGAGCGGCGGACCAGGCGTCCGCCAAGGAGAGGGGTTCGAACCGGGCGGTGATCACGCTCGGACACTACCGCCGGGGTTGCTCGTCACTCAGCCGGTGGCGCGGGAGCGGCCGAGCAGTCGTTCCCGCACGTCGCCCAGCACGCCCACGGGCTCGTCGGCGACGCTGACGCGGTCCAGCACCCCCTGCAGCGACACCTCGGTGTCGGGCACCGTGCGCACCCGGAGCCGGAGCAGACCGACGCCGGCGGCGAGCGAGGCCGGCACCCCGGCCCACCAGAGCGGCCAGGTGGTCACGGCCTGCACGACCGACACCGCGGAACCGACGCCGGCCACCGACGACCCGCCGACCAGCGCCACGGTGCGTTCGACCTCCAGGTCGGCGACGAGCGCGACCACGCAGCACCGTGCATCGACGGGTTGCACCACCACTCGGACCCGCCGCACGCGACCCAGGTCCTCGCGGCCGGTGACGCTGCGCAGCGTGCGCTGCATCCCCGCCACTGCGTCGGAGCGACGCACGTAGTCCGCCGACAGGCCGTCCGCCTCGAAACGGCGGCGCTTGAGGCCGCCGCTGCGGCGCAGCCACGCGTCGACCAACGCCATCACCTGGTCCGCGGCGCCGTCCACGAACCGCGTCGCGCTCACCGAAGCCGGGCCGGCGAGGCGGTCGACGAGTCGGTGCTCGTGGTCGAGCACGCCCAGGCGCTCCTCCGCGGCCGCCCGTCGCACGGCACCGACGTCCACCCCCAACTCGTCGGCGGCCTCCACCAGTGCCTGTTCGGACACGCCATCGGGGTCGTCGCGCACGTGGTCACGTTCGGCGAGCTCGATCGCGCGCCGCAGCACCCGCTCCGCGGCGTCCCGGTCGAACGGGCGCCGAGCTCGCTCGGGCGCTGCTCCCACACCGACAGCGTACGCGGCGGGGGCTCGGTCGGGCCCGCGGCATCCGGGACGCTCGGCCGGGTGGAGCCGCCTCAGCGCGCCATCGAGGTGGCCACCTCGTGGGCCGCCTCGAGGCTGATGCGGAGGTCCTCGTCGCTGTGGGAGAGCGACGGGAACATCACCTCCCACGGACCCGGCGCGAACGCGATCCCGCGCGCCAACATGGCGTGGAAGAACGCCGGGTACCGACCGAGCGCCACCGAGGCCGACGCCGTGGAGAAGTCGACGGGCCGCTCGCCGCCCCAGGTGCCGTCGTCGCCGAAGAAGCAACCGACCAGCGGACCGACCCGGGGCACGACCGCCGCCACGCCGGCGTCCGCGAACGCGCTGCGCAGCCCAGAGGCGAGCACCTCCGCGATCGAGCACAGCCGGTCGTAGGCGTCCTGGTCGAGCTGGGACAGCACGGCGAGCCCTGCCGCCGTGGCGAGCGGGTTCCCCGACAGGGTCCCCGCCTGGTACACGGGGCCGAGCGGCGCGATCGACGACATGATCTCGGCCGAGGCACCGAACGCCCCGACGGGCAGGCCACCACCGATGATCTTGCCGAAGCACCACAGGTCGGGGGTGACCCCGGACCACCCGGTGGCACCGTCGACGCCCAGGCGGAACCCGGTGATGACCTCGTCGAACATCAGCAGGGCGCCGACCCGGTCGCACTCCGCCCGGAGCCCGGCCAGGAAGCCGTCCATCGGCGCGATCAGACCCATGTTCGCCGCGACGGGCTCGACGACGACGACCGCCACGGTGTCGTCCAGGGTCGGCACCACGTTGTACGGCTCGATCCTGGTGTCGGCGATCGCCCCGGCCGTGACCCCCGCGGAGTCGGGGGTGGTGTCGGTCTCCATGGCGCCCTCGGCGACGCCGGAGCCGGCCGAGGCCAGCAGCGCGTCGGAGTGGCCGTGGTAGTTGCCCTCGAACTTCACGATGGTGTCGCGACCGGTGGCGCCGCGGGCCAGCCGGATGGCCGACATCGTCGCCTCGGTGCCCGAGCTGACCAGGCGCACCTGCTCCATGCCCGGGACACGTGCGCACAGGGCTTCGGCGAGGCGGACCTCGCCGGGTGTCGGCGCGCCGAAGGTCGTGCCCAGCGCCGCCGCGCGCTGCACCGTCTCGATCACCACCGGGTTGGCGTGGCCCAGGATCGACGCGCCGTAGCTCTGGACGTAGTCGATGAAGCGGGTGCCCTCGACGTCCCAGACGTACGCACCGCTCCCGCGGGCGACGAAGTACGGGGTACCACCGACCGAGCGGAACGCACGCACCGGCGAGTTCACGCCACCGGGGATGTGGGCCAGGCCACGCTCGTAGAGCGCCGCGTTGGTGAGCGGCAGCTCCTCCTGGGCAGCCATGTCGTGCGCGGTGTCGTTCACTGCATCCTCTCGGCGAGCGATCGGGCGAAGTAGGTGAGCACCATGTCGGCGCCGGCCCGCTTGATGGCGCTGATCTGCTCCAGTGCGACGGCGTCGCCGTCGATCCAGCCGCGTTCGGCCGCCGCGTGCACCATCGCGTACTCCCCCGACACGTGGTACGCGGCGAGCGGCACGTCGACCTCGGCACGGGCGTGGGTGAGCACGTCCAGGTACGTCAGCGCAGGCTTGACCATGACCATGTCGGCGCCCTCACCGATGTCGGCGCGGATCTCCTCGAGCGACTCACGCACGTTGTGCCAGTCCTGCTGGTAGGCCCGCCGGTCGCCGCCGTCGGCGATCTCCACGTCGACCGCTTCCCGGAAGGGCCCGTACAGCGCCGAGGCGTACTTGGCGGCATAGGCGAGGATCGCGACCTGCTCGAAGGACTCCTCGTCGAGCGCGTCGCGGATGGCGAGCACCTGGCCGTCCATCATCCCCGACGGAGCGCAGATGTCGACGCCGGCCTCGGCCTGCGCGATGGCGACCTCGGCGTAGCGCTCGAGCGTGGCGTCGTTGTCGACCGCCCCCGACGGGGTGAGCAGCCCGCAGTGCCCGTGGTCGGTGTACTCGTCCAGGCACAGGTCGGCCATGACGACGATCCGGTCGCCGTGGGCGTCGCGGAGGTCCTTGATCGCGAGCTGCACGATGCCGTCGGGGTCCGAGGCGCCGCTGCCCTCGGCGTCCTTGCGCTCGGGCACGCCGAACAGGATGACCGCCGGCACGCCCAGCTCGATCAGCTGCCCGACCTCGTCGCGCAGCGACGATCGGGTGTGCTGCACGACGCCCGGCAGCGAGCTGATCGGCACCGGCGCATCGATGCCCTCGCGCACGAACAGGGGTGCGACCAGGTCGTCGACACCCAGGCGGGTCTCGGCCACCAGGCGGCGAAGGGCCGGGGTCCGGCGCAGCCGGCGGAGTCGCTGTTGGGGGAAGCTCACGCCGGGATCCTACGGCCGCCGCGGGGCGCCCGGGCGGGCGGCGAGACCCGCGACGACGGCGTCGACCAGCCCGTCCAGGGTGTGGGGATCGGCCTCGGCGTCGACGGTGATGCCGAGCTCGTTCGCACGTGCCGAGGTGATCGGTCCGATCGTCGCCACGACCGGCGGGGTCGCCGCCGCACCGGCGCAGTCGACGAAGTTGGCGACCGACGACGCCGAGGTGAAGGTGATCGCGTCGGCGGCGGCCAGCCTGGCGAGCGTGGACGGATCGTGCTCGACCGGCAGCGTCCGGTACGCCTCGACGTCGTCGACGTGCCAGCCGAGCTCGGCCAGGCCGATGGGCAGCACGTCGCGGGCGACCGCCGCGCGGGCCAACAGGACGCGGCCGCGCTCGCCGGGCGCCGGGGCGGAGAAGGACTCGAGCAGCGACTCGGCGACGTAGCGCTCCGGCACCAGGTCGACGGCCAGGTGACGCTCGGCCAACGCCGCCGCCGTGCCGGGCCCGATCGCCGCGAGTCGGACGCCCGCCAGGTCGCGTCCGTCGCGCAGCAACGCGCAGAACCGCTCCGCACCGTTGACCGACGTCAGCACCACCCAGTCGTACGAGCTGACGTCCGCGACCGCGGCGCGCAGCGCCACGCCACCGTCGGCGGGATCGTCGATGCGGATGGTCGGCAGCTCCAGCACCTGTGCGCCGGCGTCGCGCAGGCGCCCGGAGAGGCGGCCGGCCTGGGTCGCGGCCCGAGTGACGACGACCGTCGCGCCGAACAGCGGCCGCGACGAGAACCAGTCGAGCTGCTGCGCGGCGACGTCGCCGATCACGATCGTGGACGGCGCCGCCAGCGCATGGGTGTGCAGGGTCGCCAGCGTGGCGCGCACGACCTGCTGGTCGGCGCGGGTCCCCCACCGAACGGCCGCCGCGGGCGTGTCGGGGTCGCGCCCGGCGTCGATCAGCCGACGGGAGATCGCCGCCAGGTTGGCGACGCCCATCAGGACCACGATGGTGCCACCGACGTTCGCGAGCGCCTCCCAGTCGACCTCGGAACGCACCTTGGTCGGATCCTCGTGGCCGGTGACGATCGTCAGGCTGGTCGACGAGTAGCGCATGGTCACCGGGATGCCGGCGTACGCCGGCGCCGCGATCGCGGAGGTGATGCCCGGCACCACCTCGTAGGCCACGCCCGCCGCCTCGAGCGCGGCGGCCTCCTCGGCGCCACGGGCGAAGACGTAGGGGTCACCGCCCTTGAGTCGCACGACGCTCCGTCCGGCCAGTCCGTGCTCGACGAGCAGCTCGTTGATGCGCTCCTGGGGCACCGACGCCGCGCCGGGTGCCTTGCCGACGTTGATGCGCTCCGCGTGGTCGGGCGCCAGGTCCAGCAGCGACGCGGCCGACAGGCGGTCGTGCACCACGACGTCCGCCGATGCGAGCAGCTCCGCGCCGCGCACCGTCAACAGGCCCGGATCACCGGGACCGGCGCCGACCAGGTACACCGTCATCGCGACGCTCCCCCGGCGACGCCCTCGAGCTCCTCGCGCAGTCGAGCAGCGAGCCCCCGCCCGAGCTCCTCGAGCGCCGCCTCGGTGGCGTCGTCGGCCACCGCCAGCGTCACGCGCTCGCGCAGCAGCCGACCGCCGACGCGGTCGGCGAGCACGCCGAGCAGCTCGAGGCCACCGTCGGGGGCCACGCGGGCGTGGGCGCCGGCGGGCAGGGTGCAGTCGCCGCCGAGCTCGGCCAGGAACGATCGCTCCGCGGTGACACGACGGCGACTCGGCGGGTGCTCCACGGCAGCCAACAGCTGTCGGGTGTCGGTGTCGTCCACCCGGCACTCGACCGCCAGTGCCCCCTGGGCGACCTGGGGCACGAAGCCGTCGACCTCGAGCACGTCGCTCAGGTGCTCGCCCAGACCCAGACGCTCGAACGCCACCGCCGCCACGACGATGGCGTCGAAGTCATCGGCCTTGGCCAGGCGGGTCGACATGTTGCCGCGGAGCTCCGCGAACCGGAGGTCCGGGCGCAGGTCGGCGAGCAGCGCCCGGCGGCGCATCGAGCCGGTGGCGACCACCGCACCGTCCGGGAGCTCCTCCAGGCGTCCGCCGACCAGCGCATCGCGGGCATCGCCACGTTCGGGCACCGCGGCCAGCACCAGGCCGTCGCCGGTCAGCGCCGGCAGGTCCTTGGCCGAGTGCACCGCCAGCTCGGCACGCCCATCGAGCACCGCCGCCTGCACCTCGGTGGCGAACACGCCCTTGCCGCCGATCTCGGACAGCGGCACGTCGAGGCGACGGTCCCCCTCGGTGGACACGGGGACGAGCTCGACCTCGAGGCCGTCATGGTGGTGCTGCAGCGCCGAGCGCACGTGCTCGGCCTGCCACAGCGCGAGCGCCGAGCGTCGGGTGGCGATGCGCAGCCGTGCGCCGTCGGGCAGCACCGAGCTGTGCCTCAGCCCAGGTCGAACAGGTCGCGCACGGAGTCGGCCAGGCGGTCGCCGCGGCTCGACCCGGCGGAATCCTTGAGCTGGACCGTGGGCGAGTGCAGCAGCTTGGCGAGCATGCCCTTGGTGAGCGCCTCCACGGCGTCACGCTGCTCGGGGCTGAGGCCCTCGAGGCGGGCGGCGAACCGGTCGAGCTCGCCGCGGCGAACGCCCTCCGCCTGCTCGCGCAGCGCGGTGACGATCGGCGCGACCTCGCGGGCGTTGACGATCCCCTCGAAGCGCACGATCTCGTCGTCGACGATGGCACGGACTGCGTCGGCCTCGGCGTGGCGGGCGGCCAGGTTCGCCTCGGTCATGGCGGCCACGTCGTCCATGTCGAGCACGTCGATCCCGGCGATCTCGGTCGCGGCGGGCTCGACGTCGCGGGGCATGCCCACGTCGACGACCAGCAGCGGCGCACTCCGTCGTTCGGACACCGCCGACAGCTGCGCCGCGGTGACGACCGGCTCGGTCGCGTCGGTCGCGGTGAACAGCAGCTCGGCGGCGACCAGCTCGGCGTCGAGGTCGTCCAGGCCGACGCCACGGATCTGCGTCGCCGGCGACTGCTCGGCCAGCGCCGCGGCGAGCGCCTCGGCACGGGCCGGGGTGCGATTCGCGATCACGAGCTCGGCGACATCCGCCTCGGCCAGGAACGACGCCATGCCACGCGCCATGGAGCCGGCGCCGACGACCAGCGCTGTGCGGCCGATCAGACCCGTCGCGGCGCGGGCGCCGACGCACTTGGTCTCACCGGCGCCGTCGTCGCGCGGACCCAGCAGTCGCTCGCCGGCCATGACCACCGCCGCCTGCGACACCGACGTGACGTGGTGCGCGATGCGGGTCTCGGTCCGGGCACGCTTGCCGACCTCGAGCGAGTGGCGGAACAGCAGGTTGAGCGTGCGACGCGAGGTGCCCTCGGCACGGGCGATGTCCCACGCCGTGCGCACCTGGCCCAGGATCTCGTGCTCGCCGGGCACCGCGGAGTCGAGCCCTGCGGTCACCTCGAACAGGTGCCGCACCGCGTGCTCGTCGTAGTGCACGTACAGATGCTCGGCGAACAGGTCGGGCGGCAGGTACGTGAGATCGCCGAAGAAGTCCCGCACCTGGCTGTAGGCACCGTGGAAGCGCTCGGCGACCAGGTAGACCTCGGTGCGGTTGCACGTCGCCAGGACCACGGCCTCGCTGACGTCGTCCGCACCGTCGAGCGAGTGCAGCAGCTTGGGGAGCCGGTCGCCGGTGACGGCCATGCGCTCGAGCAGTTCGAGCGGCGCGCTGCGGTGACTCGCACCTATGACGACGACGGACACGGGTCCAGCTTGCTCCCCGGGCGTGCGGACCGCCAGTCGAGCGGACCCGAAGTGACGATGATCGCACCCGGTCGCCGTCCAGCCGGCGATCGTCGGGTCAGCCGGCGACGAGATCGTCCGCGTCCTCGGACGCCTCCGACCCACCGGAGCGGCGCTCCTCGTGGAACGCCAGGATCTGCAGCTCGATGGCGACGTCGACCTCGCGCACCAGCACCTGCGGCGGCACGTCGAGCACGGTCGGCGCGAAGTTGAGGATGGACCGCACCCCTGCGGCGACCAGGCGATCGGCAGCGACCTGGGCCGCCGAGGGTGGCGTCGTGATGATCCCGATGACGATGTGGTGCTCCTCGACGAGCTGCTCCAGGTCGTCCTCGTGCGCCACGGTGACACCGCCGAGGCGTTCGCCGACCTTCTCCGGGTCGGTGTCGACCACGGCGAGCACCGAGAAGCCACGATCGGTGAAGCCCGCGAACTTGGCGAGCGCGGAGCCCAGGTTGCCGGCGCCGACGATGACGCACGGCCAGTCGTGGGTGAGCCCGAGCTCGCGTCGCACCTCCACGAGGAGCTGCTCCACGTCGTAGCCGACGCCACGGGTCCCGTAGGAGCCGAAGTAGGACAGGTCCTTGCGGACCTTGGCGGCGTTGACCCCGGCCAGCTCGGCGAGCTGCTCGGAGGACACGGTCGATCGGTCCTCGGCCTGCAGCTGCAGCAGGCAGCGGTGGTACACCGGCAGCCGCGCGATGGACGCCTCGGGGATGACACGGCGGTGCTGCGTGGCCATCCATCGACGGTACTTCCCTCGTTCCCGCGTTCACAAAGTCGCGAGACCGTCCGTCGACGTCGGCCGCGTCAGCCCGCTTCGGCCTTCTTCAGCTCGAACCGCAGGATCTTGCCCGTGATGCCACGCGGGATGTCGTCGACGAACCAGACCTTGGACGGGCACTTGTAGCCGGGCAGCCGCTCGGCGCAGAAGGCGATCACGTCGTCCTCCTCGACGGGCACGCCCGGACGGGCCTTCACGTAGGCCTTGACCGCTTCGCCGGTGTAGGGGTGCGGGACGCCCACCACCGCACTCGCCTCCACCGCAGGGTGCTCGGCGAGCACCGCCTCCACCTCGGCGGGGAAGACGTTGAAGCCCGACACGATGATGAGGTCCTTGGCCCGGTCGACCAGGAAGATGAAGCCGTCGTCGTCCACGACCGCGACGTCGCCGGTGCGCAGCCAGCCGTCCTCGGTGAGCACCGACGCGGTCGCCTCCGGCGCGTCCCAGTACCCGGCGAAGACGTTCGGGCCCTGCACCCAGATCTCGCCGGAGTCGCCGACGAGCACGTCGTCGCCCTGGGCGTCGACGATGCGCAGCGCCATGCCCGGCACGGGGATGCCGATCGACCCCGCCGGGGCCTCGATCCCCCGGGGGCTCGTCACGACCGGTGAGGCCTCGGTGAGCCCGTAGCCCTCCTCGAGCACCAGCCCGTACTTCGCCTCGATGGCCTGGGCCACTTCGACCGGCAGCTTCGCGGCGCCCGACACCGCCAGGCGCACGCTCGACATGACGTCGGGGTCCACGCCGGGCACACCCGCCCACGCCGCCCACATCGTCGGCGGGCCCGACACGATCGTCGCCCCCCACTTCTGGATCGACTCGAGTGCCGAGACCGGATCGAACCGCTCGATCAGCAGGACCGCGGAGCCGACGAACAGCGACGCACCCAGCACCACGTTGAGCCCGAAGATGTGGAACATCGGCAGCACGCCGAACACCACGTCGTCGGGCTGCTGGTCGCCGTCGGCGGACGCCAGCATCTGGCGGATGTTCGCGTAGAGGTTGCCGTGGGTCAGCATGGCCGCACGCGGCAGCCCGGCGGTGCCGGACGTGAAGATGAGCACGGCCAGGTCGTCGGGGCTGCGATCGACGACGGGCGCCCCGAGCTCGACCGACAGCTCCTCGAAGGACAACCCACCCTCGGGCGTGAACCCGGCGCCGATGATGAACTCGACCGTCGGCAGGTCGCTGCGGTCGACGCCCTCCAGCGCGGCTCGACCGGCGGGACCCACGATGACGGCCCGGGCGCCGACCGTGGTCAGCTCGTGCGCCACGGCGACCTGCGGGTTGGTGGGGTTCAGCGGCACGACCACCAGACCGGCGCTCAGCGCGGCGAGGTACGACACGACGAAGTAGCGGTTGTTGCCGGCGACGATGGCGACCCGGTCGCCGGGCTCCAGGCCCAGGCCGATCAGTCCGGTGCGCAGGCCGGCCACCTGTCGGCGCAACGTCGCGTAGTCGGTCGGCTTGCCCCGACTGATCAGCGCACATGCGTCGTCCGGATGGTCGTCGATGATCGTCGCCAGGTTCACCGAGAGCGCAGGCTAGTGCGATGTGGCGCAGGGCACACCCCGGCGCCGCGACGCCGCATGCGTTCTCAAGCGGGTCGTGGGAGCTGCCGATCCTGGGGACACCGGAAGTTCCGGTGCGCTGGGGAGCGCTCGCCGATGCAGGACTCGATCCAGACCGACTCGCCGCGACGCCACCGTGTGGCGACGCATGCCCGGGCCCTCGGGCTCGCCGCGGTCGCGACGTTCGTGGTGGCGTTCAGCCTGGTCGCCGCGACGCCCGCCGACGCAGGGCGGCTGCCCACCGCGGTGGCCATGCAGGACCCGGGGTCCGCCACCGCCGACTTCGTCGCCCGCATCAACCAGCTCCGCGCGTCCAAGGGGCTCACCACCCTGAGCGTCGACGGGGAGCTCACCGCCCAGGCGAACCAGTGGGCCGCGACCATGGCGAACGCAGGTCGCATCTTCCACGCCTCCGACCTGTCGGTCGGCATCAGCGCGAACTGGTCGAAGCTCGGGGAGAACGTCGGCGTGGGCGGTGACACCGCGAGCCTGTTCCAGGCGTTCGTGAACAGCCCCACCCACTACGCCAACCTGGTCGACCCGGTGTACAGCCGGGTGGGGGTCGGCGTCGTGATCGCGGGCGGGCGCATGTACACCGCGCATCGCTTCATGGCCGTCGCTGCGTCGGCACCGGCACCGCCGCCGACCGCACCGCCCACCACCGCGGCACCACCGCCGACCGCACCGCCGACCACCGCGCCACCCACGACCGTGGCACCGACCACGACCGCAGCCCCCACGACGACCACGACGGTCGCGCCGCCGACGTCGAAGCTGGGCCGGATCGAACGGATCGCCGAGCTCATCGCCGAGGAGCCGGCACCGACCTCGCGCTGAGCCGCGGTCCGCCCGTCAGCGGGCGAGCACCACCAGCTGGAGGAACGACGCACCCACCAGCACCAGGAGCAGGACGATGATCGCGATGGTCGTGTTGCGTCGCATCAGTGGATCCTCCGCTGTTCCTGGCCCCGTGGCCCCGCACCGAGCTGGACCGGGGTGGTCACACCGGCACCCGTGCCGGCCTCGTCGCCGTCGAGCGGCACCAGCGTGAGGTGGTCGCCGGCATCGAGTGCGAGCTCCTCGGCCGCCGAGGACCGGTCGCACACCACCGCGATGAAGCCGTAGCTGTCGACGACCAGTCCGATGGCCCCGGCGCCGACCTCGGAGAAGTGCTGGGCGCGGCGCGCCGAGCGCACCGTGTCGCCCACCCGCAGCTCGAACACCTCGCCGAGCTCGTCGAGCTCGCCCGGGTCGACGTTCAGCTGCGCGTTGCCGTACCGGTCGATCCAGAGCACCTCGGCCGACAGCTCGCCGTCCTCGACGTCGGAGATCGGGAAGATGCCGGGCATGAGCCCCGCTGGCTCGATCAGCTCGCCCAGCTCCTCGAGCGGCACGCCCTCGCAGAGGCGGGCGGCGACGGGGGCGAACACGTCGCGACCGTCGAAGAGCGGGCCCGGTGCCTCGAGGTGGTGCTCGGTGTCGTTGAGCCAGACCGCCCGGGTGGCCCCGCCGACCATCGCCACCGCAGGTGCCAGCAGGCCGTTGTCGGGGCCGATGAGCACCGAGGCTCCGTCACCGACCTCGACGGCGACCGGGCGACGCGACGAGCCGACGCCCGGATCCACCACCGCGATCACCACGCCGGGGGCCAGGTACTGCACGGAGCGGGCCAGGGTGAGGCCCCCGGCCCGCACGTCGTGCGGCGGCACCTCGTGGGTCACGTCGATCACGTGCACCTCGGGGCACATCTGGCGGATCACCGAGTGCACCACCCCGACGAACTCGTCGTGGTGGCCGTAGTCGGAGAGGAACGAGATCGTGTCGTAGCGCAGCGGCATCGTCGCGACGGTACCCCGCCGCCAGCCGTGGCCCGAAGGCGGGACGCGCCCGCCGCCGGTGCTCAGGCGCCGAGCTCTCGGGACCGCGCCGTGGCGGCGAGCACCGCGTCGCGCAGCGCCTCCGGGAGCCCGTGCGCCTGGAGGACCGCCAGGCCGGCCTCGGTCGTGCCCCCGGGTGAGGTCACCGCCGCACGGAGCTCGGCGGGCTCGTCCCCGGACCCCGACAGCAGGGTCGCGGCGCCCAGCAGCGTCTGGCGCACGAGCCCGTCGGCGACCTCGTGGGAGAGCCCGGCGGCCTCGCCCGCGGCGATCATCGCCTCGGCGACGAGGAAGACGTAGGCCGGACCGGAGCCGGACAGGCCGGTGACGGCGTCGATGTCCGATTCGGGCACCCGGACGACGGTGCCCACGGCACCCAGCATCGACTCGGCCCAGGCCAGGTCCTGCTCGCCCGCCGCCGTGCCGCCGGCGATGGCCGCCGCGCCCTGCCCGACGAGCGCCGGCGTGTTCGGCATGGCACGCACCACGGCGACGCCGTCGCCGACCGCACGCTCCATGTCGCCCACGGCGATGCCGGCGGCGATCGACAGGACACGCCCGACGCCGACGGCAGCGAGCTCCTCGAGCACCTCGAGCACCCCGGCCGGCTTGGTGGCCACGATCGCGCCGTCGCAGCGTGCGGGTCGATCACGGATCGTGACGCCGTCGAAGCGTGCGACGAGCTGCTCGCGTCGCTCCGCGTCGCGCTCGACGACGGCGACCCGGTCGGCCTCGACGGTTCCGGCGCTCAGCAGACCGCCGAGCAGGGCCTCGCCCATCCGTCCACCGCCGATCAGCTGCAGCTCGTACGAGGGGGCCTGCTCGTCGTGGGCGGCGCCGGGTCGATGGTCCTGCATGGCGGGGAGCGTAGGTCACCGGGTCCGACCGCTTCCCCGACGGTCGGACCCGGCCCGAGGCACCGTAGGCAGCGCCGGCGACCGCGTCAGCGGGTCGCGCGACCCGTTGCGTGTCGGGCGCTCAGCCCTCGAACCGCGACGCGAAGCCGATGCGCATCGCGGGGCGGAAGCACTGCTCGACGTAGGCGTAGACCGACCCGAACATCCGGTCGAGCTCGACGTCGTCGATCTGCGCGACGGGCAGCTCGCCGATCAGGAAGATGCCGTCCTCGGCGCCGATGGCGAAGCGGAAGCCGTGCAGGCGGAGGTTGCGTCGCAGCAGGTGCTCGTAGAGCTGCTCCTGTTGCTCCTCGGGCGCCGGCATCATGTAGGTCTCGACGTGCAGGGTCCGCTGGCGCAGGTGGAACCAGATCGAGAAGGTCGCCTTCTCCTCGCCGGCGACCCGGGCGATCCAGCGTCGTTCGCCGTCGCTGTCGTCGTAGTCGACTGCGGCCACGCACGGGTTCTCCTCGAGCTGCTGCGCGAGCCACTCGTCGATCCGTCCGGCGTGGCGTTCGAGCTCCTCGGGGGTGGCGGGCGGCGTCGACTCCATCATGAGCACTCCACCAGGGCCCGGGCCTGCAGGTCGCCGTAGAGGCGCCGGAGCCGACCCGCGGTCGTCGACCAGGCGTACCGGTCGGCACCCTCGGCGGCCGCGACGCCCATCGCCGCCGCGGCGACGGGATCGGCCAGCACCTCGTCGATGCGCCGGGCGAACTCCGAAGGGTCCCGGGAGTCGACCAGGTGCCCGGTCACGCCGTCCACCACGAGCGTGCGCAGCCCGCCGACCGCCGAGGCGACGACCGGCACGCCGCAGGCCGCGGCCTCGAGGGCGACGAGGCCGAACGACTCCGAGCGGCTCGGCACGACCACGACGTCGGCCGCGCGGTAGTAGGTGGACAGGCGGTGGTGCTCCTGGGGCTCGACGAACTGCACCCGCTCCGACAGCGCGAGGCGGTCGATCGAGGCGTGGGCGTGGGCGAGCTCGGCGGCACCGTCGGCGCCCGACGCGCCGCCGACCACGAGGAGTCGTGCGTCGTCCCGGTGCAGCGCCCCCAGGGCCTCCACCGCGATGCCGAGGCCCTTGAGCGGCTGGATCCGGCCGACGAACAGCACGGTGGGCCGATCGTCCAGGCCGAGCGCGGCGCGTGCGCCACCTCGATCCCCCGGGGAGAAGAAGGCGTGGTCGACCCCGGGCGGCACGAGCTCGATCCGCTCGACCGGTGCGCCGTAGAAGGCTGCGAGCTGCTCCGCCTCGACGGGGTTGGACGCGCAGATGGCGTCGCAGCACCCGATGACCTCGGCCTCGGCGCGCGCACGCGAGGCCGGCTCCGCGTCACCGGCGTCGGCCTTGACCCGGGCCAGCGTGTGGAAGGTCGCGACGAGCGGGAGGTCGAGCTCGTGCTTGAGCCGGTGCGCCGCCACCGCCGACAGCCAGTAGTTGGCGTGCAGCGCGTCGACCGGCGACGCCGCGAGATCGGCAGCGACGCCGTCCGCGAACTGCTCGACGACCGCCGGCAGGTCCTCCTTGGCGAGATCGACCGGGCCCGCGTCGACGTGCACGACCTCGAGGCCCGGCTCGACGCTGATGCGCTCGGGCAGGTCGTCGCGCCAGCGCCGGACGTACACCCGCACGTCGACCCCGGCCTGCGCCAGCGACGCGCTGAGCTCGCGGACGTACACGTTCATCCCACCCGAATCGCCCTGACCCGGCTGGGCGAGGGGCGACGTGTGCATGGACAGGACGGCGACGGCGCTCACGACACCCTCAACTCACCCGGCAAGGATTCATTCCACGGCGGCGGTCGCCGCGGCATCCTCGGCGAGCTCGGCGCTCTCTCGACGGAACGAGTGGTAGATCTTGACGAGCATCTTCTTGTGGTCCTCGGTCAGGGCCGGGTCGCGGCGGATCTCGCCCACCACGTCCACCTCCCCATCGGGCTCGTCGAGTATGCCGGCACGGACGTAGAGCGTCTCCGAGGAGATCTCGAGCGCCCGTGCGATCTGCTGGAGGATCTCCGCCGACGGCCGGCGCAGGCCCCGCTCGATCTGGGACAGGTAGGGGTTCGAGACGCCCGCCATCTCCGACAGCTTGCGCAGCGACAGCTGCCCGACGTTGCGCTGCTCTCGGATGAACTCACCGAGGTCGTGCCAGCGGCGGTCCAGGTCGTTGCTCATCGCGACCACGGTACCGCGACCATCGCGAGCACCCCAGACGCGCGAGCAAGCAGACGCGCCGGTCGGCCCTGGTGCCTCGGCCTGCTCAGCGCAGCAGGTCGTCGACCGGCGCGCCGCTGCGGTAGCGACCCACGAGCTCGTCCTGCACGCGGTCGATGCTGCGGTGCAGCTCCTGGCGCATGCGCGACAGCTCCCGCTCGACGTCGCCGAGGCGAGACGCCGCGAGGTCGAGGTCGCCGTCGCTCAGCTCGGCGATGTGGGCCAGCCGCGACGGCGAGAGCACCTCGTCGGCGGGGGCGAGCAGGTCGTCGGCCCACGCCGGCGGCTCGAGGTCGCGCATGGGCCGCGGCAGGCCCGGCCCCCGGGAGTGGGCGGCCAGCGCATCGGGGAGTCGGTCCATCAGATCCGCGGCACCACCCTCGCGTCGGCGCTCCAGCTCGACCGAGACCGTGTCGAGACGGCCCTGGACCATGCGTCGGGCGTACGAGACGCCGTTCTCCACGTCCTGGTAGTGGTCGCGGACGGTGCGCAGATCCGCCAACGTGCACCCCGTCAGGTCGTCGGGGACCGGGATGGTGATCAGATCGTCGAGGTCGGTGTGCACGGTGTGTCGCCCTGTCTCTGGCCGCCGGCTGGTGCTCGGCGGGGCTCGGTGGGGCCGGTGTCGACCGGCGATCGCAGCACCGCCACGCTCAGGCTAGCGAGCACGACGGATCCACCCGTCGATCATCGGCCGATCCGCGTCGATCTTGAAGGGTCGGGCCCGACCCGGGTGGACCGCTCAGATGCCGAGCGCCCACAGACAGCCCAGGTACACCGGCCCCGCGACCAGGTAGGCGTCGAGTCGCCGCATGGCCGGCACGTCGCTCGACGGCTCCGGCAGGAACCACGCCGTCACCAGCTGCCCCGGCGCGCACGTGACGGCCAGGCACAGACCGGCGGCCCACCACTGCGCGCGGTCCATCGGCGGCACCTGGATCGTGGACATGGTGAAGGTGACCGCCAGCGTGCCCATGATGCCGGCCACCGGTCCCTCCCAGCGCTTCGCAGCGTCGGAGCCCATCAGGAAGCTGCCGGCGTCGTAGAAGCTGACGGCCAGGACGAGGAACAGCGCGGCCCACAGGTCGACCTGCAGGGCGAGCACGATCGAGCCCGCGGCCACCCCCGGCAGGATCGCCCCGATCGCCACGGCCGAACCGGCCCGGGCGCCACCGACCAGTCGCACGATGCCGGCGACCGTGGCCGAGACGACGAGGACGGCGCCGGCGGCACCGGTCCCGTAGCCAGCGGCGAGCGGCACGGCGCCCGCCAGCACCGCCGCCACGAGCGCGAGCGCGCGGCCCCGACCGCGCGGCGGCGCCACGTCCGGATCCGCTCCCCCGTCGGTGTCGACCGGCTCGGCGACACCGGCCAGGGCCCACGCCCGTGCGACCTGGAGGCCGGCAGCGGCGGCGACGAGCGCCGCGAGCGCCGCGGTCCACCATCGACCGGCCGTGACCGCCGCGAGCGCGAGGAAGAACCACAGCGCGCCCATGCGGATGCGGGGGCCGGTGATGTCGGGGGCGACGACCAGGCGGCGGACCGGGCCCGGCGGCGGTGCCGGGCGCGCCGGACGGCGGACCTCCGCCGGCGCCGGCGCCGGGGCCTCGACGACGGGCGCCGCACGGCGGTCGGGCCCAGGCCGGTCGGACGGGGTTCGACGCGGCCGGGGGCCGGACGGCGGTCGGCGCCGCTGGTCGCCAGGCGCGCCGTCGGCGGGCGGGCGACGCCGCTGGGCGGGTCGGGACCGCTCGGCCGGCGGCCGGCGCCGTTCGGGCGTGCCCTGCTCGGCCGGTCGACGCTGGTCGGATCTGCCCTGCTCGGCCGGTCGACGCTGGTCGGATCTGCCCTGTTCGGCCGGTCGACGCTGGTCGGGTCGGCGCCCGCCCGTCGACGCGGTGGGTGGACCATCGGCCGCCGGCGGGCGGGAGCCGTTGCGAGCAGAGGACGGCGCGGAGGGCCGCCGCGGACCCGTCGGGTCCACCCCGGTGGGGGGCGTCATCGCGCTCGGGCGCCCGTCGCGGTCGACTCGGTCACACCTCAACGTTAGGGCGTCGACCCGCCCGAGGCCCCATGTGACGGGCCGTCACATCGCCGGCGGCGGGCAGAGGGGCCGGGAGCCGCTGCTACCGTCCACCGACGTGACGCGCATCCTCGTGGTTCGCCACGGCCAGTCCGAGTGGAACGCCGATGGCCGTTGGCAGGGACAGGAGAACCCGCCGTTGACCGAGCTCGGCCGCCGCCAGGCTGTGCACGCAGCGCAGGCGGTGGGCGCCGTCGACGCCATCTACGCGTCGCCGCTCGATCGGGCGTTCACCACGGCGCAGCTCATCTCCGAGTCGATCGGGATCGGCCCGGTCGTGCACCTGCCGGGACTCATGGAGCGCCACGCCGGCGAGTGGCAGGGCCTGACACGCGACCAGATCGACGTGGCGTACCCGGGCTACCTCGAGGCCGGGCAGCGTCCGCCCGGCTGGGAGGACGACGACCAGGTCGAGGCGAGGGTGATGGCCGCCCTCGCCGACATCGCCGAGCAGCACCCCGACGGCATGGTGCTCGCCGTCGCACACGCCGGGGTCATCTTCGCCATCGAACGCACCCTGGGCGCCGCGTGGGAACGGCTCGCCAACCTCGGTGGACGCTGGCTCGAGCGTCGCGGCGACGGCTGGGACATCGGCGAGCGTGTCCACCTCCTGGTCGAGGAGACCATCCCCGACCAGATCTGAGCCCGGTCCAGATCCGAGCCCGGGCCGCCCCCGGATTCACACGCACGTAACGCTCCCGGCACACTCGCTCCGTACGTTGGCCGGCATGGGGGCCACCAGTTGATCGACGCCGTCGACCCCTTCATCGGGACCGATGTGACGCGTCTCGCCCCGCCGGAGGGTCTGGCCGCGACCTGGTGGTGGCCGAAGCCGCAGGTCGGCAACACCCACCCCGGGGCGACCTCGCCGTTCGGGATGGTGTCGGCGTGCGCCTACTCGGGTGCGTACCCGACCGGCTACGGCGTGCACGACATGAACACCGAGGGGGTGCCGACCCGCCTGCTGGAGCAGCACCAGGCGTCGGGCTTCACGCACTTCCAGCAGTCGGGCACGGGCGCGATCCGCAAGTACTACAACTACTTCCGGGTCACCCCGATGCTCGACCCGCTCGACCTGCTCGACGAGCGCTGGGACCTGCTCGACGAGGTCGCGTCGCCCGGCTACTACGCGACGACCCTCGGCAACGGCATCCGCAGCGAGCTGACGGTCGGCCCCAAGTCCGCCATCCACCGCTACACGTTCCCCGAGCACCGTGACTCGCGCATCGTCATCGACTTCTCGCTCGGCGGGCTGGCGATCGAGCACGGCCGCACCGTGCCGATGCGTGCCCGCCTCGAGGCCACCAGCCAGTGCACTGCGCAGGGTGAGATCGTCGTCGAGGGCGTGCCGCTGTCGGTCCACCTCGAGTGGGACGCTCCGCGCTGGCGACAGATGCTCTGGTACGACCGTCGCCTGATGGCCGGCGGCAGCCGCCTGGAGTTCGACTCGATCCGTCTCACGACGCTGCGACCCTTCGGGCTGATGCTCATGGGTCCGACCGACTCGGGCGAGCAGGTGGAGCTGCGCCTGGGGTTCTCGCTGCGTGGGGTCGAGCAGGCGACCGCGAACCTGTCGGCCGACCTGCAGGCGGCGAGGGTGCCCGACAGCGGCCGCAACGAGCACGACGAGCAGGTCGCCGCGCCGCTCGCGAACCCCACGTTCGACCTGCTGCGCAGCGCGACCGAGGCGACCTGGCGCAAGCACCTCGACCGCGTCGTGGTCGAGGGGGCGACCGGCGACCGGCGCACCGTGTTCGCGACCGCGCTCTACCACTCGCTCATCAAGCCCTGCTTCGCCCCCGACGAGAGCCCGTTCTGGTCGACCTCGCGTGCGTTCGTGTTCGACATCTCGACCATGTGGGACCTGTACAAGACGCAGCTGCCATTGGTGTGCGCCATCGCCCCCGAGCGAGCGGTCGACCTGGTGACCGCGCTGCTGTCGGTCAAGGAGGAGGAGGGGAACTTCCCCATCGGCTACCGCATGGCCCGGGGCACCGACCGGTTCTTCCGCCAGGCGAGCGCACTCGCCCACACCTTCTTCGCCGACGTGGCGGCGGCGGGGCTGGGCGGCATCGACTGGGAGTACGCGCTCGTGCACCTGCACGACGACCTGCGGCGCTACTACGGCGAGGACTACCTGGAGAAGGGCATCGCCCACCCGGTCACCCACACCCTCGACCTGTCGTACGGCTACCACTGCACCGGTCGCATCGCCCGGATGGTCGGCGACGTCGAGCTCGCCGAGCACCTCGACGAGCTCGCCGGACGATGGGTCAACGCGTTCGACCCGGCCACCGGCCTCCTGGTCGACTCGACGTTCTACGAGGGCGGGCGGTGGAACTACTCGTTCCGCCTGCTGCACGACATGGCGGCGCGCATCGACCTGGCCGGCGGCGAGGACCGCTTCTGCGAGATGCTCGACCGGTTCTTCGGCTACGGCCAGGAGCCGGTCGTCCAGCCGGGGGTGCGGCCCGGGGTCGAGGAGCTCGCCGCGGGCTACGCGCTCGACCGGTTCGAGGGCCTCAACAACGAGCCCGACATGGAAGCCCCGTGGGCGTACCACTACGTCGGGCGACCCGACCGCACCGCCGAGGTCGTGCACGCTGCGCTGTGCCACGCGTTCGGCATCGGGCGCGGGGGCCTGCCCGGCAACGACGACTCCGGCGGGCTCAGCTCCTGGTACGTGTGGGCGTCGCTGGGGCTGTTCCCCGTGGCGGGACAGAGCCTGTTCCTGCTCAACGCACCGTCGTTCGACCGGGTGCAGCTGCGCATGCCCGGCGGCGGCGTGGTCGTCGAGTCCCACGGCGGTCCGCCGGCCGGCAGGTCCGGCGAGCCGCGCTACGTCGCGTCCGTCACCCTCGACGGCGAACCGTTGGAGCGCACCTGGCTGCGCGGCTCGGAGCTGCACGGCGGCGCGCACCTGGTCGTCGAGCTCGCCGACGCGCCCACCGCGTGGGGCCGTGCGGACCGACCTCCGTCGTCGCCGACCTCCCACCTCGACCCCCACCCGTTCGTCTGACCGACCGTCCACGACCCCGTCCGACCCGCCAGCCCTCCAGGAGCGACCGATGATGCAGATCCCGACCAGCGTTCAGCACCCCGATCGTCGACTCGTCGTCGTCGTCCGAGCGGATCCGGTGATCTGCGGACACTCCGGCGAGGCGCGCAACCTCGCCGAGGCCGCACTGCTCCGGGGCTTCACCGACGTGCGCATCGTCACCTGGCCGATCGAGGCCCTGGGCGCCCTGCCGCTCAAGCCGCTCGACTCCGTCCTCCCCTACAGCCCCGGCATCGTGGTGGAGCGACCCGACCCGGTCGGGGACTACAAGATCCCCGACGGGCGCTACTGCGCCGGCATGGTCGGGCGGTTGGTGGAGCTGTTCAGCGACGGCGTGCCCACCGTCTGCGTCTCGCTGTACCTCTCCCCGCACGCGACGGCCGTCACCGAGGCGCTGGCGATCTGTCGGGCGATGGGCCGGGAGCCGAACGTGACGACCGTCGCCGAGGCGGTCGGCTCGGACGTCACCAACGTCGTGCGGTCCTGCGTCGAGGGCGGTCGCTTCGGCGCGGCGGCGCAGGTCTTCACGTCCTACCTGGGCCACGACCACTGCGTGGCGGTCTCGGAGTACACCCGCGAGTGCATCATCGACGCCGCCGTCCAGGTCGACGAGCGGTGGGGCACCTCGTTCGCCGAGCAGTGCAGGGCGCGGGTCGGCATCTCGTACCCTGCCATCGACTGCCACGCGGCGGCACCCTCCGACGAGCAGGTCGGCGCCGCGCTCGCCCGCAGGGACCTCGAGCGTGACGGCTACGTCCTGTTCCTCTCGCGGGTGACCTCCGAGAAGGGCGTGGACGACCTCATCGACGGCTTCGCCGCGTCGGGCGCCGCAGCCGGCCACCGTCTGGTGATCGCCGGGACCGGACCCGCACTCATGGAGATGCGCGCCCGCGCTGCGGCCTCGCCCGCCGCGTCCAGGATCTCGTTCCTCGACGACGTCGACGACGCCGAGAAGTGGTGCCTGATGGCGGGCTGCGCGGCGTTCGTGCTGCCGAGCAAGCCGCGACCGGAGTTCGTCGAGACCTTCGGGATCGCGCTCGTCGAGAAGATGCTGGCGGGCGGAGGACCCGTCATCACCACCGCCACCGGCGGGATCCTCGAGGCGGTCGGCGACACGGCGACGATCGTGGGCACGTCCCGTCCCGACGAGATCGCGCTGGCGTTGGACGACGCCCTCGGTGGGATCGACGCCGACCGACGACGCCTGCTCGCCGAGGAGGCACGCGCCTACGCGCTGCAGTTCGACCGGCTCGCCGTGTTCGACCAGCTGATGCGGCGCGTGGATCCGGTCGAGTCAGCCGAACGGGGCCGGCGACGGGTCGTCAGCCAGCTCGGCGGCCCGATCGGGTGAGTCGGCTGCTCCCGTCGTCGCGGGGGCCGCACCGCCGAAGCGCTCGGCCGACACCGCGGCGTCGATCCTCGACGCGGCGAGCTCGCCCTCGACCTCGTCGGTGGTGATGAGGTCCAGGCGTTCGATCGCCTGCTCCACCGCCGCCAGGTCCGACTCGAGGCCGTCGAGCACCGAGATCTCGTCCAGCACCGCGTCCACGTCCCGCGGGGCCTCGTCCTGCATGCGCTCGTCGGTCTCGCCCGGGGTGTCCATCGCCGGAGAGGCTAGCGGCTGCACCCAGTACGATCGGGCGCCCGCCGCCGTCCAGGACCCCGAATGCTCGCAGCCGACATCCAGTACGACACGCTCGTCCGGTCGCTCCTGATCGCCCTGCTCATCGTGTCGCCCTACGGCATCCACAAGGTCCGCCAGGTGCGGGCGATGCGTCGCGCGCAGGAGGCGGCGTCCCGTCCTCCCGAGCCGGTGCCGTCCGGCCCCGTGCGACCCGACCTCGAGTCGATCATCGAGCGGATCTCGGAGCTCGCCGACCGGGTCGACACGACCCCGTCCACGATCACGGTGCCCCACGACGTGACGGTCGGCGGTGGCGATCCGCCGCCCGGCCTCGTCGACACGCTCGTGCGCGACGCGCTGCGCCGATCCGGGCTGGTCGCCACCGCGGAGCTCGACACCCCCGACGGGCGGATGATCGAGTTCCGCAGGGCGGGCGCGACCGCCGGCCCCTGAGCCGGCACTGGACCCGACATCCCGCGGCAGGCACGATGGGCCCATGGCGTCGCAACCGTCCGTGCTCGAGCCCAGCGTGTCGACCATCGTCGAGACCGAGGAGGTCCTCGAGACCGAGGACGGCCCGGTCGCCCACATCGTGCGGACCAAGCGCAACGAGGACGCCGCGGCCAAGGTGCTCGCGGCCCGGATCGAGGGCACGCCCCTCGAGGCGCTCTGCGGGCACACGTGGGTGCCGAACCGCGATCCCAAGCAGCTGCCCGTGTGCCAGAAGTGCAAGGACATCTACGAGATGTACCGCGGGATGAACGACGGGCTCGACGAGACCCCTCGCATGTGATCCCCGCTCAGGCCGGGCGACAGCGCGTGTCGTCGATGCGCACCCGGTCCCCGATCACCCCGTCACGCAGCGCACGTTCGATGAGCGAACCGTCGGTCGAGGTGCCGACCCAGCGCCTCCCGTCGTCCAGGTCCGCGATGACGAACGCCGACCGTGCGGCGTCGCCGTCGTAGGTGACGGTCCACGTCGCCACGGTCCCTTCGCCCTCGTGGTGCGCCGTCGACGGGCGCGACGCGGTGGCGGCGTCGGCCGCCTCGGCGAGGTCCGCCACCCACTCCCCCTCGGGCGCGGGCCGGGTCGACCACACGGCGATCGCCGGCTTGGTCAACAGCCCCGACACCGTCGTGGTCATGCCGAGCGATCCCGGGTCGTCGCGCAGTCGACCGACGATCGCGGCGGTCGACTGGTACGTGAAGTTGTTGAACGGCCCGCCGGCGAACGCCATGCCGCCCGTGACCGTCGGCGTCCCGCCGAGGTCGAGGCCGAGCTCGCGCTGCTGCACACGCACCGCGGAGGGGAAGCAGCTGTACAGCTCGACGTGGGGGATCTGCGACAGCGGTGTGCCCAGCCGATCGGCGGCGGCACGGCCCAGCACCTGCATGGCCGGCCAGCGGTGCAGGTCGTCGCGCCGGCTGAGCGAGAGCGAGTGCGACGACTCCGCCAGCAGGTGGGGGAACACCCAGCGATCCCTGGGCACCACGAGCTCGTCGGCCAGCGCGGCGGAGCAGAGCACGAGCGCCGCCGCCTGGTCGACCGACCACTGCGTGCTGTGCCACTTGGCGTAGGGATGGGCGAGCGGGCGGTTGCCGGGCCCGGCGCTGCGCAGGAACTCGCGCGAGCGCGGCGTGGCGAAGGCGGCATCGGGGTTCGCCACGGCCACCTCGTTGAAGCGGTGCCACAGCTCGGCGATCTCGTCGAGGTGCTCCGCGGGCGTGCAGCCCTCGGCATGGGCGAGGGCGTTGTCGATGCAGGCGTACTGCTCGACGGGTGACCACATGCCGGCGTCGATCTCGGCCTGGGTCATGATCTCGCCCTGCGGGGTCCAGCGTTCGTCCGGGTCGACCTCGCCCTGGTCGAGCTCGACCGGCTCGGCGCCGGAGCGGGTGAGGCGCTGGCGGGTGGCGAGCGTCTCGCCCCCGACGACCACTGCTGCCTCGAGCTCCCCCCGTCGGATGCGCCGTGCTGCCTCCTGCACCGGTGACTGCTGGGGCACGCCGACCTCGACCCGCGCGGTGCGGGCGTCGGTGGCGCCGATGCGCTGCGCGATCAGTCGACCCGGATCTGCGTACGCCCAGTTGCCGACCGGTACGGCGATCCACCCGATGCGTCGTGCCGACCCTGCCACGCCGGCGTCCGCCAACGCGTGCTTCGTCGCCTCGACCATCAGCTCGATCGGCTCGAGGTCCGCGGCGCCGACCGGGGCGTCGCCCACACCTCGCTGCGCCGTGCCGACGCCGACGAGCACCGGGGTGCGGGGGTCCGGGTGTGGACCGCTCACCGTGGCCGTTCCGAGCTCGGAGACATGGGCCGACCACGGTAGCCGCCCCCCACTCGGGCACGAACGGGTGCACATGGTTGACTTCGGCGGATGGACACGACGCACGAGCCAGAGCTGCACGCACCGGTGGACCTCTGCGACCCGACGGGCCGACGGCTCGATCCTGCGGCGATGGGGTGGTCCCGCCGTCCGCTGCACCGGGCGAACCTCCGGGGGAACCGCTGGCGTACCAAGAAGTGGGACTACTGGGCGGTGCTGGCCGGTGACCTGGTGATCGGCCTGGTCTACGCCGACGTGGGCTACGTCGGGCTGGCCACCATGTGGTGGGGCGAGCTCGACACGGGCCGCACCGGCGGTCGGGATCTGGTGCGCCCCCTGTCGCGGGGCATCACGTTGCCCGACGTGCCCGGCTCGGCGCCGCTCCGTGTCGACGACGAGCGCCTGTCGATGCGCCTGTCGGACGACGAGCGCGGCACCACCCTGTCGGTGCGGTGGACCGACGGCGCCGACGGCTCTGCCGGCGAGCTCGACGTGCTGGTCGAACGGCCGTCGGGCCACGAGTCGCTCAGCGTCGTGATCCCGTGGGGTGAGTCCCGCTTCCAGTTCACGACCAAGGACCAGGCCCGCCCGGTGCACGGGGTGCTGCGACGCGGCGACCGGGAGGACCGAATCGGTGACGACGGCGACGCCTGGGGCGTGCTCGACGTCGGGCGCGGCCGCTGGCCCTACTCGATCCGCTGGAACTGGGGCGGCGGCGCGGGCCGCGCCCGGACGGGCGAGGTGGTCGGGGTGCAGTTCGGGGCGAAGTGGACCGAGGGCACGGGGTTCACCGAGAACGCGGTGACCGTCGATGGTCGCCTCCACAAGCTCGGGCGGGAGCTCGAGTGGAGCTACGACTGGGACCACCCGATGCGACCCTGGCGGGTGCGTGACGTCGACGGAGCGCTGGACCTGACCCTGACCCCCCGCCACGACCGCCACAGCCTGACGAACGCCGTCGCGCTCCGGATGGAGGTCCACCAGGTGTTCGGCACGTGGTCCGGGACGATCCGTGGCGCCGACGGCTCGGTGCTGGAGCTCGACGGGATCCAGGGTTTCGCCGAGGAGGCACGCAACAGGTGGTGACTCACCGGCGAAACGCCGTCGTCTGATCAGAGGCCCGACCCTGATCAGCTCCTGGCCACCGGCCTCTCGGGCGGCGACCGCGAGCGCGCGGAACAGCATGCCCCAATCGGCGGAGCTGTCGACGGTTCCCGGCACGAGCGAAATACCCGGTCCCCCGGGCGGGTTGGGCACGACATGTCCGACCTCGAGTTCTTCTTCGACCCGATGTGCCCGTTCGCGTGGATCACCAGCCGGTGGGTGGTGGAGGTCGCCGACCAGCGCGACCTGGACGTGACGTGGCGGTTCATCTCGCTCGCGGTGCTCAACGCGGAGGCCCTCGACGCGAGCGACGCCGCGCGAGCCGCCGGCACCGACGCGGCGCTCCCGCCGCAGTACCGACCCCTCACCGAGCTCGGTGCCTCGCTGCTGCGCATCGCTGCGGCGGTCCGAGCGGAGCTCGGCAACGGCGGGGTCGCCAGCTTCTACACGGCGGCCGGTGAGCTGCTGCACCCCGGCGGCATCTCGATGGAGCTGTGGCAGGGCGGCGAGCCCGGGGACGTGGCCACCGACGCGGTCGCCCGCGCCGGGCTCCCGGCCCGCTTCGCCGCGGCTGCCGACGACGCCAGCTGGGACGACATCGTTCGAGAGGAGACCGAGCTGGCGCTGGCCCGCACCGGCCCCGACGTGGGCACGCCGATCATCACCTTCGACACCACCCGTGCGGACGAGGCGACGATGTTCGGCCCGGTGATCAGCCGCATCCCCCGTGGCCAGGAGGCGCTCGACCTGTGGGACGCGATGTCGGTGATCGCCACGACGCCGGGCATGGCGGAGTTCAAGCGCTCCCTCCGGGCGATGCCCGTCTTCGACTGAGCCGCTACGAGAGGCGGGTGCGGTCGCCGGACCGCGACTGGATCGCCCGCCACACGAGCAGCGCGATCACCGCACCGATGATCGAGCCGATCAGGCCCGAGAGCTGCAACGCACCGGAGTCGGCGTCGTTGCGGAAGATCAGCCACCCCAGGAAGCCGCCGATGAGCGAGCCGACCAGACCGAGCGCCAGCGTGCCGAGCACGCTCATCGGATCGGGGCCGGGGACGAGCGCACGAGCGACGAACCCCGCGATCAGCCCGACGATCAGTGCCCACAGGATCCACATGACGACCTCCGAGGTCTCGACTGCCGAGGTCCCTTCCCGTGCTCCGGTCCGGGCAGAACGGATCCGCCGGATCAACCGACGGGCGCCGACGCACCGACCCGGTCCACCAGCGCCTCGCAGAACGCCGGCAGGTCGTCCGGGTTCCGGCTCGAGATGATCGGCCCGGCGCCGTGCTCGCAGACCACGACCCGCTCGTCGACCCACTCCGAGCCGGCGTTGCGCAGGTCGGTCTGCAGGCTCGGCCAGCTGGTGAGCCGGCGGCCGCGGACGACGTCGGCCTCGACGAGGGTCCACGGGCCGTGGCAGATGACGGCGATCGGGAGGCCACGGTCAGCAGCGCTGCGGAGCAGGGCCACGGCCGCCGCATCGGTGCGGAGCTGATCCGGGTTGGCGACACCGCCGGGGAGCACCACCGCGTCGAACTCCGAGAGGTCGACGTCGGCCGTGGCCCGCTCGGCCTGGAACACGTCGGCCCGGTCGAGGTGGTCGAACGCCTGCACGTCGCCGGTCTCGGGCGCGATCAGCACCGCGGTGCCCCCGGCGCGGCGGATGGCGTCGATCGGCTCGGTCAGCTCCACCTGCTCCACACCCTCGTTGGCCACCAGGACCGCGACCTTCATGCCGTCCAGCTTCTGCTCCGTCATGGCGAACCTCCGTCGTCTCGTGCGTCCCCCAGTCCGTACCCGCCCCGACGCTCGTCATGCGTTCCCCGTGCGTCACGACTCGACGGTCGGGGGGGGTTCTGGCGCCGCACGGCCGGGGTAGACGAGCCGCCGTGACAGGTGACGCCGATCACCCACCGGACGAGCACGACGAGCAGCCAGCCCGACTCGACGACTCCGTCGCCGCACTCGCGGAGCTCATGTCGCGTCGCCGCGGCGGTCGGACGGTTGCGTGTGCCGAGTCGTTCACGGCCGGACTCCTGAGCCAGGCGCTGGCGTCCGTCGAGGGGTCCGGTGAGTGGTTCGCCGGCGGCGTCGTCACCTACACCACGGCCTCCAAGCGGTCGGTGCTCGGCGTGCGTGCCGGCTCCGTCGTGTCCGAGGGTTGCGCCGTGCAGATGGCACTCGGCGCCGCACGCCTCTTCGGCACCGATGCCGCCGTGGCGACCACCGGGGTCGCCGGCCCCTCCGAGCAGGACGGCCGGGCGCCGGGCACGGTCGTCATCGGCTGGTGCGTGGACGGGGTCCACGGCGCGCAGCTGCTGGAGCTCCCGGGATCACCGGAGCAGGTGATCCATCGCGGGGTGCGGGCAGCGCTCACGTCGCTGTCCGGCGCACTCACGCACGCGCTCGACGTCGAGCACTGACCGAACGGACTTCTCTTCGGGGTGGGGCTACGCTGACGTCGTCCGCCGTGCCCCCGCGGGTCGTCCTCGTCGATCGACCGCGGAGCCACCGAATGGAACACCCAACACCCTCCGGTCCTGCATCGGACGACACCCTGCTGCGTCGCGCCGGGCTGGTCGTCGAGCGGATCGAGGAGCACGGACGGGTCCGCCTCCGACTGGCCGGCGACCTCGACCTGGCCACCGGGCCGCTCCTGACCCAGCTCGCCGAGGTGCCCGCAGGTGGTCTGCTCGTCGACATGCGCGGCGTGCAGTTCCTCGACGCCGCGGGGATCCGGGCGCTCGTGGCGCTGGCCGGCGACTGCCGGAGGGAGGGCCAGCCGTTCGAGCTCGTCGACGTCGGTCCCTTCCAACGGCGGATCATCGACCTGCTCGAGCTGTCCGCCACCCTGGGGCTGACGCCGTCACCGACGGCCGGCTGATGAGAGAATCTGCACCGTGGCCATCGACCCCGATCAACTCCACTCCTCCCTCGACAAGCTGAGGGCCGACCCCGAGCTGTCGGACGACCTGGCCGCGGCGATGGTGCGGGTCGCCGACGCGACGCGGGTGCTGTTCGGTTCCGACGGTGCCGGCGTCATGCTGATCGACGACGAGCGTGCCCTGAGCTACGTGCACTCGAACGAGGAGGGTGCCCGACGGCTCGAGGCGGCGCAGCGCGAGCTCGGGCACGGGCCATGCGTCGACTGCCTGGTGCTCGACCACACCGTCGAGTCCCAGGACGTGATGGACGACTCGCGCTGGCCGGGGCTGGCGGCGCTGCTCGAGGGGTCCGGGGTCCGTGCCGTGCTCGGGGTGCCGGTCCGCCTTGCAGGTGGCGCGGTTGGATCGCTCAACGTGCACCGCAGGGAGCCGTGTCGCTGGGAGCCGGAGGAGACCGCCGCCATCGCGGCCTATGCGCGGGTGATCGAGGACCTCATCGGTGCCGCCCTGCTCGCGCAGCAGCGCGGCGAGCTGGCCAACCAGCTGCAGCACGCCCTCGACAACCGCGTCGTCATCGAGCGCGCCATCGGCTTCCTCATGGCCCGCGACGCACTGCAGGCCGTCGACGCGTTCGACCGGCTGCGGCGTCAGGCCCGCTCGGAGCGACGCAAGGTCATCGAGATCGCGTCGGACCTGGTCGGACGTCGCTGAGCGTCGACGGGGACGTCGCAGGTCTGACAGACGCTGCAGCGGGTAGGCGCGTGGCATGACCACGACCACGGAGCACACCCAAGACGACGGCGACGCCCAGGACGACATCCGGGCAGCGGACGCGCGCAACGGAGAGCCGTCGGCAACCGATCGGCCGACCCCCGACGTGCCGCCGGCCGGACAGGACACCGCGACCGGGACCGATCCCGACGCCACCTACGACGGACCGGGGTACGAGGACAAGTCCCTCGGACAGGCCGTCGACCAGGACCGGGCCTTGGCCGACGAGCTCCTCGAGGAGGCCGGCGGCGACGAGGACGAGGCCGCCCGCCGCTTCGAGCAGCAGTCCGCCGGTCGCCACGTGCTGGAGGACCAGCAGGACAGCTGAGTCCGGCGGTCGCTGCCAGCCGGCGGTCCGCGTGTGGCGCGGGCCGCGTCAGGGAGAGGTGAGCTCCGCGCGCAGCTGCGCGAGCGTCGAACGCAGGATGCGCGAGACGTACGACTGCGAGACGCCGATCTGCTCGGCGATCTCGGGCTGGCTCAGCTCGTCGATGTAGCGCAGCTGCAGGACCAGCTTCTCGCGATCGTCGAGCCCGGCGATCACCTCGTCGAGCAGCATCCGCTCGTCGACGCTGCCGAAGGCGGGGTCGAGCGATCCCAGGAGCTGGGCGAGCGAGCTCTCCGGCGTCCCCGACGGTCCGGGCGCGTCCAGACCGGTCGCCGACCGTGCCCTGCCGGCCTCGACCGCCTCGAGCACGGCCTCGGCGTCGACCCCGGCCTCCTCGGCCAGCTCCGCGACCGTCGGGGCACGCCCGAGACGGTGCGACAGCTCGTCGCCGAGTCGGCGCAGCTGCAGGTGCAGCTCCTGGGCCCGGCGAGGGGGGCGCACCGACCACGACTTGTCGCGCAGGTGACGCTTGAGCTCACCCTCGATGGTGCGCGACGCGAACGTGCGGAACGCGACACCCTTGTCGGGGTCGAACCGCTCGACCGCGTGGAGGATGGCGATGAAGGCCGTCTGACGGAGGTCGTCGCTCGACAGGCCGGACGAGCGGGCGAACCGACCGACGTGGTAGTCCGCGAGGTGCAGGTGCTCCTCGACCAGCCGGTTGCGGGTGGAGCGGTCACCGGTCCGCCGGTACTCCTCGAACAGCTCGGCGACCTTGCGGGCCTGGACCTGGCGATCGTCGGTGGACGTGGGTTGCGGGGACGAGGTCAGCGACCCCGGCCCGTCCGACGTCACGCGGAGCCGGCCGAGCCGGCCGACCTGGCGGCGATGTCGAACCAGAACTTGGGACCGTCACCGATGCCGTACTCCTCGACGCACATGGAGAGCAGCTCCTCGACCACGCGGTCGACCGCGGGCTCGACCGGCTCCCCGACGGGACCGAAGGCCTCACCCTCGACGCGCAGACGCGCATCGACGGCGCGGAAGCGGACCACCAGGCGCTGCCACGGACCACTCGCCAACAGGATGGCCGACAGCTCGTCGACCGCGATGCGAGCCGATTCCACGGCATCGATGTCGAGGTCGAGATCGGCTGCCGCATCCGCTGCGGCGAGTCGCAGGAGCCGCAACGACCGGGGTCGTGCAGGGACGTCGACGACGACGACGTCGTCCTCCAGCGCCGCGGGCACGCCGGCGTCCACGTCGGCGGCGCTCACGACGCGGCCTCGATCCGGAGCCGGTCGTCGAGCGACGTCAGCTGCAGCAGTCGCAGGACCGCGGACGACGGCCGGACGATGACCAGGGCGCGGTCGCGGGCACGCAGCTCGTTGTCCACCTTGACGATGACGCGGATGCCGGTGGAATCCATGAACGAGACACCCGACAGGTCGATGCGCAGGTCCTCGTCCGCCACCGATGCCAGCAGGCGCTCTTCGAGCGACGGCGCCGTGTACGCGTCCAGCTCACCGACGACGGCGAGCTCCCCGCCCGGCCCCTCGCTGCTCGTGATCGTCAGCCGTTCTGCTCCGTCCACCTGTGCTCCTGTCCTGCGGTTCGGTCCAGCGTGCGCGCACGCTCGTGCACCCTCCCTACCCTATGGACCCGCACGCCAGAACTTCGTTCGGCGCGAAAGTCGGCGGTCCGGGGCTCAGGTGGCGCTGAGCGAGCTGACGCGGAGCTGCAGGTCCTGGACGAAGCCCGGCCCGGGACGGTCCACCCAGATCGCTGCCACCTCGCCGCCGGCACCGATCAGCACGGTCGTGGGCGCGCCGGTGCGGTACTGCGCGCCATACCGCTCGGCGAGCGACCCGTCGCGGTCCGCCAGGATCCGCACGTTCCCCGCCACGCTGTCGGCCGCCATCTCGGCGCCCCACTCGTCGACGTTGGCGACGACCAGCAGCTGGACCCGCTGGCGGCCGAAGTCGGCCAGGTGCAACCCCAGCTCCTCGACCAGCTGGTCGACCTCCGGGGCGATCAGCGGCTCGACGAACACCAGCAGCACGGGGATGTTGCCGATCACCCGGTCCAGGTCGACCACGCCGCCCGTGCTGGCGGGCACCTCGCCCGGCCCGTCGCCGGCGGGGTCGACCACGTCGCCGCCGTCGACCTCGCCCCGCCACGCGCCCGTCGGGCGACGGCGGTCCTCGATGAACTCCTTGAAACGCCCGAGATCCCCCACGACGCGGGACTCGATGACGCCGAGCGTGTCCGCCACGGTCTCGAGCACGCCGTCGGGCTCGACGTCCAGGCGCAGGGTCACCTCGGTCCGTCGTGCGGCCACGGCGTCGAAGGTGACGAGGCCGTCGTTGCGCACGCCGTCCACCGAGGTCCAGGCGACGAGCTGGTCGGGGATCTGCTCGGTCACCCTGGCGTCCCACTCCCGCTGCACACCGGCGATCCGCGCCACCCAGTGCAGGGTGGTGTCGTCGTCCTGGCGCACCTCGTCGATGCCCTCCATGAAGCGGGGGAACTCCTCGAACTGGGTCCACTGGTCGTAGGCGACCCGGACCGGCACGTCCACCTCGATCGATGCATGTATGACGGACATCTCGTCCTCCTTGATCGACGTCCACCTACCCCGCCGACCCGGAGTGCAGTCCGTCGGAGCGGTCGGTCGCGACGGCCCAGGTCTGCCCGAACCTCGTCGGGGGAACGGATCCACCGTGAGCGATCGACGAGACGACGACGGCGAGTCCCGCACCGACGACGTGTCCGAACGCTCGGCGGCGGAGCTCGACGACCGGCGCGATCGCCGCGAGCTGCGCGACCGCTACTACGGGCTGCTCCAGGAGCTCCGCGTCGTGCTGCCGGGCGTCCAGGTGCTCGTGGCCTTCCTGTTGACGGTGCCCTTCAGCGACCGCTTCGAGGACCTGGACCCGACGGGCCGCACCGCCTACCTCGTCGCGCTGGCGGCCTCGTTGCTGGCCACCGTCTGCTTCGTCACGCCCACGGCGTACCACCGCGCCGGTGGCCGCACGGAGCGCGCAGCGCGGCTCACCTGGGCGCTGCGCGCCACGCGGGCGGGCCTGGTCGCGATGGCGGTGTCGCTGACGTCGGCCACCTTCGGCGTCACCCGCTTCGTGTTCGGTCCGGCCACGGCGTGGTGGGTCACCACCGGCCTCGTGCTCGCGCTCGCGTCGTGCTGGGTGGCGCTGCCGCTGCTCACCGCATCGACCGGACGGGGATCAGCGGGGTCCGGGGGTCAGGAGTAGGTGATGTCGAGCACCTGGTCCAGGCCCGTGAGCTCGAAGTTCGGACCCAGGCGCCGGGGCACCAGCAATCGCAGCGGCGTCCCGTCGGCGGCGAGGCGACGTTGCACGCTGACGATCAGGCTCATGCCGACCGAGTCGATGAAGTCCACGCCGAGCAGATCGAGCACGACGGCGGTCGCCCCGCGCCGGGCGACGAGCACCTCGTCGCGCAGCTGTCCTGCGGACACCAGGTCGACCGCGCCCGTCGGGCGCACCGTGACCGTCCCGATCCGCTCCGTCGGGGCGGTCGGTGCCGCCGGTTCGTCGGCCTCGGGCGACGACGGTTCGGTCCAACGGGTGGGCGGCTCACCGGCGTGCTGGCGGGCGAACTCGCCCAGGAACCAGTCCCGGTACGCCAGCACGTCCGGCGGTGTCACGAGGGTGACGAGCTCACCGGACCGGCAGAACTCGTCGGCCTCCTCGAGCAGCTGGCCGAGACGGGCGACCGCGTCGGCGGCCTGGTCGGGGACCTCGACGCGCAGGTCGATGTGCTCGTCGCCCCGCGCGGCTGCGAGCCGCAGCTCGGTGAGCACGTGGGGGTTGAGACCCCGGTAGCGGTCGGCCAGCTCGACCATCATCACGACGAGTCGCGAGGGCACGGAGTCCGCCGGGGTGCCGGCCCGCATCACGTCGAGCTCGCGCTGCAACGCCTCGTGATGCACCCGCGTCCGGTCGTGGAGCGCGACCGGGATGCCGAGGAGCTCGACCTGGAAGCTGCCGACCGGAGGCCCGCCGACGGGGGGCGACGCGCTCACCCGCCCGACTTCTCCGCAGCGAGCTCGGCCCACACCCACTTGCCGTCATCGGTCGCATCGATGCCCCACTCCGACGCCAGCGCCTCCACGATGCCCAGACCGCGGCCGGTGATCGCGCTCGGGTCCAGCGCACCCGGTTCGGGACGACCGTCGCTCGTGTCGAACACCGCGACCCGCACCGATCCGTCGCCCCCGCTCAACCGCACCACGAACGGGGTGCGGGCGTGCAGCACGGCGTTGGTGGCGAGCTCGGACACCACGAGCAGCACCCGCTCGACGAGCGCCGGGTCCGTGTCGACGTCCGTCCCGACGCCGTCACCCAGCGCGCCGAGCGCGAACTCCCGTGCGTCGCGCACCGCGATTGGCTCCGGCTCGAAGGAGTGCTCCTGTGTCGAGGTGCTCATGGGGCGGCCGCCAACGGGTCCGCGCGCCGGTCGGCGTCCAGTCCCTCCGTCGGTGTACCCGATGACGCCCATGGCCAGAACCATCGTACGGGATCTTCTCGAATCCGGTTCGGACCGGATGCGCACGTGGCGGCCGACTGGGTCCGTGCCCGGCAGGGGTAGAGGTCCTGCATGACCGCCGTGCCGAGTCCAGCAGCCGACGAGCGCGCCGGTCGCGCGAGGCCCCGCCTGCGACGGGCGTCCGACGTGGTGCTGCGGGTCGCGATCCTGGTGCTCGCCGCCCTCGCCGTCGGCGCGGTCGCCTGGTACCTCAAGCTGGTGGTGCTCCCGATCTTCATCGCAGCGTTGCTGTGCACCGTGCTCGTGCCGCCGGTGGTCGCGCTCGAGGGCCGGGGCGTCCGTCCGCTGCTGGCGACGTGGATCGTCTTCGGCGGGTCGATCCTGGTGCTGGGCGGCATCGGCTGGCTGGTCGTGCCCCCGACGGTCGAGCAGTTCGCGGCCATCGGCGAGGTGGTGTCCGACGGCGTGGACGACGTCGAGGAGTGGTTGGTCGAGGGCCCACCGGGACTGGACCGCGACCAGGTCCGTGAGTACACCCGCGACCCGGTCGGCCAGGCCGCGGAGGTGCTGCGGAACTCCTCCGACCAGGTCGTCGCCGGTGCCCGCACCGCGGGCGAGGTCGCCGTCGGCGCGGTGCTCGCCCTGGTGCTGACCTTCCTGTTCCTGAAGGACGGCCGCACGCTGCTCGGCGCCGCGGTCGACCGCATGCCGCTGCGACACCGCGGCACCGCGAGGGAAGTCGGCGCTCGAGTCTGGTCCGCCTTCGGCGGCTTCCTCCGTGGTGCGGCGATCCTCGGCACCGTGGAAGGCATCATCATCGGCGGCGCCATGGCCCTGCTCGGCGCGCCCCTGGCGCTACCGGTCGCGGTCCTCACGTTCTTCGGCGCCTTCTTCCCGATCGTCGGTGCGGTGGTCGCCGGCGCCATCGCGGTGTTGGTCACCCTGGCCACGGTCGGCGTCGGTCCGGCGATCGGCCTGCTGGTCCTGGCGGTGGTGGTGCAGCAACTCGACAGCGACCTGCTCGCGCCGTTCATCTACGGCAGCTCGCTGCAGCTGCACCCTGCAGCGATCCTCGTCGCGCTGACCCTGGGCGGCAGCCTCGGGGGGATCGTCGGCGCGTTCGTCGCCGTGCCCCTCCTGGGCGCGGGGTGGGGCGCCGCATCGGTGCTCTGGGACCGGCGGGACGGATTCGATCCACCGGATCCGCCGCTCGAGACGGCGACCGGTCCACCGGCCTGAGCCACGCGGGCCCGGCGCTCCGGCGGGCACGGTCAGTGCGGTGTGGACTAGGAGAAGGGGGCGGCCGGACCCGGCCCGCGTCCAGCCACGTCGGAGGAACGACCGCAAGTGCCCCTGACCGAAGGGTTCGAGCAGTCCACACCAGCGCGGACGCCACGCGCCGCGTACTGGGTGATCGGTCTGGTGGTCCTGCTGGTCGGGCTCGGCTCCGCCGGGGTCATCTGGCTCCAGGAGGAGCGCAGCGCCGAGGCGCGCACCGAGTCCACGCTGCGATCGGTGCGCGACGCGACGGCCCGCTTCCTCGAGAGCTCGATCGCCGCCATGAGTGGCGCAGGTGCCACCCTCGATGCCTCCGGACAGGTCAGCCCGGCCCGCCTCGAGGCCTTCTCGGCCAACCTCAGCCGTGTGTCGCCGGTGAACGCCACCGCCTCGGTCGACGTCGTCAGCGCGGACGAGCGAGCGGCGTTCGAGGCCGCAGCCGGACGACCGCTCCTGGACCTGGATGACGCCGGCGTGACCGTCGCCGCGGAGCGTGACGAGTACTGGGTGGTCGACCAGGTCGTCCCGGACAACCAGACCATCTCCAGCCTCGTCGGCCTCGACATCGCATCCAACCCGATCAGCGGCGATCCGGCCCGGGCCGCCCGCGACGACGGTCGCACGAAGATCACCCAGGCGATCAAGGTCCCGGCCGAGCTCGCAGGCATCGACGGAGCGCCGGGCGACGAGCTCAGCATCTTCTTCGTCATCAAGCCGATCTACGACCTGTCCGCGCCGGTCGACACCGTGGCGGAGCGACGCGAGGCGCACCGCGGCTTCGTGGTGAGCGCCCTGACGGGCAGCCAGCTCGCGGACGACCTCGCCGCCGTGGCGCCCGACGGCGTCGAGGTCCGGGTGACCGACGGCGACGTGGTGGTGGCGGGCAGCGAGCGTGCAGCCAGCGACGCGGTGTCCGCCGAGCAGCCAGCGGCCGGGCGGCGCTGGAGCGTGCAGGTGGACGACGACCGACGTGCGGACCATGCGCTGGCGGTCGTGATCCTGATCGTCACGCTCGTGCTGCTGGGCGGTCTCGTCGTCGCGGTGCGCCGGGACCGTCGCCACGAGCGCCACCGGCGACGTGTCGACGACATGCTCTCGCGCACCGCCGAGCTCGCCCGCCGCCTGTCGGCCGCTGCATCGGTCGAGCAGATCGAGCACGAGATCGCGCAGGGGTTGCCCGCAGCGCTCGGCGCGCGATCCGCTCGGCTCCGCGTGCGCGACCCCGACACCCAGACCGACACCGATGCCGACACCGATGTCGAGGATCGTCCGAGCGAGACCGACGACACGACCGACACGACCGCTACGACCCAGCTCCTGCTCGACCCACCGGGTGTCGCGCTCTCCGCCGTGGTCGACATCGACTGGCCCGGACCGACGCACATCGACGAGCTGACCGCGTCGACGATCACGACGGTCACCGAGCTGTGCGAGCAGTCCCTCGCCCGGGCCGCGGCGACCGACCGCGCCACGCAGCAGGCCGGCGCGCTGGCCGGGCTCGCCGAGCAGCTGGCGGCCGCGGAGGACGTCGACACCGTGGTCGCGACGGTGCTCGGATCCGCTCGCGGACCGGTCCGGGCCACGGCCGTGAGCATCGGCCTGATCGACGCCGATCGGGAGCGCCTGCTCGTGCGCCACGGCGACACCGTCGACGTCGGGTTCGGCCAGCGCTACGCGGAGCCGCTGCTCACCGAGCCCCTGGCGTTCACCGACGCCGCCCGCACGGGACGACCCGTCCTGATCCCGGATCTCGACGACTACCGGCGCAGGTACCCGAGCACCGATGGCGCCCACGTGCGGCTGGGATCCGGCGCACGGGCAGCCATGCCCCTGCAGATCGACGGGCACCCCATCGGTGCGGTCGTGTTCGCGTGGGACCAGGACCACCCCTTCGACGACGAGCTCCTGTTCAGCCTGTCGACGATCGCGGAGCTGACCTCCCAGGCGGTGCAGCGTGCCCGCCTGACCGCGGTCCACCTGCACGACGCGGAGCGCAGCCGGGCGCTCGCGGACCTGGCGCAGGGCCTGGCCACCTGCGACGACCAGGAGCAGCTGGCGAGCTACGTCGTCGAGCACGGGGGCATCCCCATCGGGGCGGACCTCTGCGCGTTGCTCGTCGACGACGGCATGCGATGGCGCGCCTGGTCCTCGACGTCGATGGCGGGACGCCACGACCTGCGGACCCGCCTGATCGGCGCCGAACCGGTGCCCGCGGGCCGGCTCCGCGAGGTCGCGCTCGGCGGAGGGACCGACGCCGTCGACCTCGACGACGGCGCCCACGTCGCGCTGCGTCACCGCAATGGCGAACCGCTCGGTGCGCTCTGGCTCGGGTGGAGCAAGGGGCGCCCCCACGACGAGGAGCTCGACGACGTCGTGTCGACCGTCGCCGGCATGGTCGAGCAGTCCGTCGGCCGCACCGTCTCCGCGGACCAGCTGCGGGTCGACTGGGACCGCTCCGAGCGTCTGGCCGAGTTCGGCCGTCGCCTCGCCGGCGTGCACACGGTCGAGGACCTGGTGCACGCCGTCATGGCGCACGGCCACGAGCCGGCCGGTGCAGCGGTCGCCAACCTCGGCCTGCTGGACGAGTCGGGCACCACGCTGCAGGTGGTTCCCCACGAGTTCTTCGACTCCGACGCGCACGATGCGTTCGCGCTCCGTCGACGCGCCGACCGACTCCCGGGCACCGACGCGATCCGCACGGGGGCACCGGTGCTGCTGCACACCTGGGACGAGGTCGAGGCGCAGTACCCGGGCCGCGTCGCCGAGGCGATGCAGCGCCATGGCCTGCACGCCAGCGCGCACTTCCCGATGATCGGCGCGGACGGGCAGGCGCTGGGGTGCATCGGCTTCGCGTGGAGCACCGAGCAGCGCTTCCGCCCCGCGAAGCTCGCCCGTCTGCGGACCCTGGCCGAGCTCTGCACGCAGACGCTGCAGCGGGCCCGCCTGGGCGACGCCGAGCACCGCCTCGTCGACAGCCTCCATCACCGTGTGGTGGGTAGGACGCCGCGCTTCGCGGACCTGGCGCTCGCGACCCGCTACCTGCCCTCGACCCACGAGGTCGGGATGGGTGGCGACTGGTACGACGCACTCACGCTGGACGACCACTCCTTCGCCGTCATCGTCGGCGACGTCGCCGGTCACGGCATCAGCGCCGTCGCGGACATGCTCGAGCTGCGCGCCGTGATCCGAGCGCTGCTGCAGCACCACGTGCCCCTGGAGGAGGTCTTCGAGCTGGTGTCGTCCTCGTGGCTCGAGGGCAACGACTCGCTCGCGACCGCATGCATCTCGGTCATCGACACCCACCGCGACGTGGTGCGCCACGTGAGCGCAGGACACATCCCGGCGCTGCTGCGCCTGCCCGACGGGTCGGTGGCGACCCTGGACGGCGGGCGTCAGCCGGTGCTCGGCGTGCCAGGACGCACCGTGGTGCCCCACGAGGAGCGCTTCCCTCCCGGGTCGGTGCTCGTGATGTGCACCGATGGGCTCATCGAACGTCGGACCCGCACCATCGACGACTCCATCGAGCAGCTGGCGGCCGCCGTGGCGGAGGTGGGCGGGGATGCCGACATGGACGAGATGAGCGACGCGATCCTCGATCGCTGCCTGTCGGGCGCCGAGCAGCAGGACGATGTGGCGCTCGTCGTGGTGCGCAAGGACCTCCACGACGAGGCACCGACGGCGCCGGGGCCCGCCTCCACCCGGCACGAACGCCGCTTCGACCCGTCCCCCGCCGCGGTCAGCGGCGCCCGCGAGTTCTCCGCATCGGCGTCCGGCGTCAGCGGCTCGGCCCTCGACGACGTCGCGCTGATCACGTCCGAGCTCGTCACGAACGCCGCGTTGCACGGCACCGGGGACGTGATCGTCAGGGTCGAACGCGGCGTCGGCAGCGTCCGCATCGCCGTGTTCGACGACTCACCCGCCACGCCGACCCGGCTGCACCCAGGCCCGGGGGCGGAGAGCGGCCGTGGGCTCGGCATCGTGGAGATGATCGCCGACGGCTGGGGTGTGACGCCCGACGGTCCCGGCAAGTGGGTGTGGGCCGACCTGGCGCTCAGCGACGACGCCTGAGCTCAGCGAGTGCGGTCGAGCTCCGCCCAGACCGACTTGCCCTCGGGGGACGTCTGCACGCCCCACTGCAGCGACAGGGCGTCGACGATCGCCAGCCCGCGGCCCGTGGTCGTCGCCGGCGCCGCGTCCGCCGCGACCGGACGGCGTGGTGAGCCGTCCCCGACCACCACCCGGATGGTGTCGGGATGCTGCTCCACCCCGACCGTGAACGGCGTCCGCGCGTGCAGCACGGCGTTCGTGGCCAGTTCCGAGGCGACCAGGCAGAGGTCGTCGATCAGCGCTCGCGGTCCCTGCACCGAAGCGGCGACGAAGCTGCGCACCTCGGCGACGGACATCGGCTCCGGGCGGAACGAGCGGGTGAGCGGCGGATGGACCTGTTCGGATGTCGTCGAGGCCATGACCCACCTCTACCCATCCCTGGCCGAAAGTTCCTCAGATTTCTCGAGCGGCCGCGACGAGGGGGTACTCGGCCGGCGCGCGACCCGCTCGCAGCAGCTGCGACATGACCTTCATCGGCCCGTCGATGTGGCGGAAGAACGCGTAGTAGCCCGCGCACAGGTGGTTGAGGCCCGCCTCGCCGTGCACCGTCGTGTCGACACGGTTCTTGGGGCACTCGCCGTTGCACGCGAACAGCACGTCGCATTCGCGGCACTGCCTCGGCAACGTGGTCGCCTTGGCGGCCCCGAACGCCCGCTGCCGGGGAGAGGTGACGAGCTCCACCATCTGCGTCGTGGCGATGTTGCCGAGCAGGTGCTCGGGATCGACGAAGTGGTCACAGGAGTACACGTCGCCGTTGTGCTCGAGCGCCAGCGCGTCGCCACAGGTCGGTCGGAAGATGCACATCGACGACCCGACCCCGTACCAGGACCCCAGCGCCGAATCGAACATCTGCACGAAGACCTCGCCGATGTCGTGCGCGAGCCATTCGTCGAACACCTCGATCAGGAACCGACCCCAGGCCTCGGGGTCGACGCACCGATCGGTCAGCTCGCCCGTGGAGATGCCGTCGACCTCGTACTGCTCGACGATCGGGATGAACTGGAGGTGGCGCAGACCGAGCTCGTCACGGAAGTACCGGTAGACCTCGAGCCCACGGTCCTGGTTGGCGCGGTGCACGGTGCACAGCACGTTCACGTCGACGTCGTGGCGGCGCAGCACCTCGAGCCCGCGCAGCACCTTCGCAGAGCTCGGTGCACCCCGCTTGTCCACCCGGTAGACGTCGTGCAGCTCCGGTGGGCCGTCGATGCTGAGCCCCACCAGGAAGCGGTGGCGCGCGAGCAGCTCGCCCCACGCGTCGTCGAGCAGCGTGCCGTTGGTCTGGATGGTGTGCTCGAGCTGCTGGGCCGGTCGCCGAAGACGCTCCGCCAGCTCGACCGCCCGGGCGAAGAAGTCCACCCCGAGCAGGGTCGGCTCACCGCCCTGCCAGGCGATGGTGACCGGGCCGTCGGGTTGCGCGGCGAGCAGTTGGCGCAGGTAGCGCTCGAGCACGTCGTCGCCCATGCGGAACCGGTCGCCGGGGTACAACGCCTCCTTCGACAGGAAGAAGCAGTACTGGCAATCCAGGTTGCAGATGGGTCCGCTCGGCTTGGCGAGCATGTGGAACCCGACGCGCCGCGACGGCGGCACGGGCGCGTCGACCGGACTCGCAGCAGGTGTCATCGCTCCATGGTGCTCCACCCCGGGCGGCCGACGCTCGCCGTGGAGCCGCTACGATGGCGGTCCTGTGGCGATGGAGCTCGCCCGAACCGCCGCAACCCGGCTGATGGCTCCTACCGGAACTGCACACTCGGTGTGCGTGGACGGTGGGATCCCCTCGACGTCCAGGCCACCACGACGGTTGGACACACATGGACGACGAGCACGACGAGGCGGCTGGTCGAGCGCCCGAACCCATCGACCCCAAGCCCATCGCCATGCCGTTCACGTCGACGGCAGCGATGGGACGACGCCAGGTCCGGGCCGCCTTCTCGGTGGTGCGCTGGGTCGGGCTGGGCTCGCTCGTCGGCGTGCTCGCCGGTCTGGCCTCGGCGGTGTTCCTCGTCAGCCTGGACTGGGCGACGGTGTCGTTCGACCGCCATCCAGCGCTGCTCTACTTCCTGCCGCTGGGCGGCCTCGCGGTCGGTCTGGCCTACCACTACGGCGGTGGTCGGGCCGTCGAGGGCAACAACCTGGTGCTCGACGAGATCCACGACCCGCAGGACTGGGTACCCCGCCGCATGGCCCCAATGGTCCTGGTCGGCACGATCATCACGCACCTGTTCGGTGGGTCGGCCGGACGCGAGGGCACCGCCATCCAGATGAGCGGCAGCCTGACCGACGTCGCCTCCCGCGTGTTGCGACTGGAGCCTGCGGACCGTCGCATCATGCTGGTCACGGCCATCGCCGGGGGGTTCGGCGCCGTGTTCGGCGTCCCGCTCGCCGGTGCGGTCTTCGCGCTCGAGGTCCAGTCCGTGGGGCGCCTCCGCTACGAGGCGCTGGTGCCGTGCGTGACCGCGTCGGTCGTCGGCGACCTGGTCGTCCAGGGGCTCGGGGTGCACCACGAGCCGGTGCCGCACCTCGGCTCCGTCGCGCTGTCGGCGGTCCTGTTGCTCAAGGTGCTCCTGGCAGGGGTCGCGTTCGGCCTGGCCGGCGTCGTGTTCTCGCAGCTCACCCATCGGGTCAAGCACCTGTTCGCGTCGACCATCCGCTGGATGCCCGCGCGGCCCTTCGTCGGCGGCCTCCTGGTCATCGGGCTCACGCTGGCCGTCGGCAACCGCTGGTACAACGGCCTGTCGGAGGGCCTCGCCGAGGTGAGCCTGCTCGGCGGCTCCGTGCCCACGTGGGCGTTCGCCGCCAAGATCCTGTTCACCGCCGTGACGTTGGGCTCGGGGTTCGTCGGCGGCGAGGTCACGCCGTTGTTCGTCATCGGCGCCACGCTGGGCGCCACCCTGGCCGGGGTCCTCGACGTGCCCGTGCCGCTCCTGGCCGCGCTCGGCTTCGTCGCGGTGTTCGCCGGCGCGTCGAACACCCCGCTCGCCTGCACGATCATGGGGGTCGAGCTGTTCGGCGGTGGTGCGGTCATGTACTTCGCGACGGCGTGCGTCGTGTCGTACATGTGCTCGCCACACGTCGGGATCTACACGTCGCAACGCGTCGGCTCGCCCAAGTGGCTGCACCCACCGCCGCGACCCGATACCCCATAGGGGTACTCGACCGAACGAGGAGGCTGCCCGCATGACGACTCGCGGCTACACCGCCACCAAGGACCAGCTGCAGACCCGGCTGTCGCGCATCGAGGGGCAGGTGCGCGGCGTCGCACGGATGGTGGACGAGGACCGCTACTGCGTCGACGTCCTGACCCAGATCGGCGCGATCCGCGCGGCCCTCGACAAGGTGGCGCTCGGGCTGCTCGACGACCACGTCCGACACTGCCTGGTCGGTGGCCACGGCGGACCCACGGACCCCGAGGAGCAGGCCGACGAGCTGATGCACGCCGTCGGTCGTCTGCTCACCCGCTGAACGTCCGCGTCACCGACCGCGGAAGGGCGCGAGCGCCAACCCCTTGAGGACCGCCCACGTCGTGTCGACCATGTCGAAGCGGTCCCGCCACACGGTGATGCGACCTTCGTGCACCTCGAACGTGCCACACACCCAGAACTCCGCGCGCACCCGTCCCGCCGCGAGCACGTCGGTCCGCTCGGTGAGCACGACCGGACCGTTCGCTGCGATGTGGTGCGTGCGGGCCTCGAAGCCGGTGAAGTACCGCTCCAGCCCGCGCAGCTGGCGCTCCAACTCCGAGCGACCCCGGGCGGGTGGGAACGGCACGTTCTGGTACTCGACGGCCGGGTCCAGCAGCGCGACCGCATCGTCGATGTCCAGGCGCTCCAACGCGTCGAGGAACTCGGTGACGACCTCGATCTCGGTGGTGGTCGACTGCACGTGGTGCCTCCGGTGCTCAGACGGTCCGTTCGACAGCAAGACTGCCACCATGACACCCCGGCCGCCCCCCTCCCGACCGCGGCGTGTCGTCAGCCTGGTGCCGTCGATGACCGAGACGTTGGCCGCGTGGGGCATCGAGCCGGTGGCGTGCACCCGGTTCTGCGAGCGACCCGAGCTGACGCACGTGGGCGGCACGAAGGATCCCGACGTCGCGGCGATCGTCGTGCTGGCCCCTGACCTCGTCCTGGTGGACGCCGAGGAGAACCGCCGCGAGGACCACGACGCGATGCTGGACGCGGGTCTGGCGGTCCACGCGCTGCGCATCCGCTCGATCGAGGACCTCGACGTCCAGCTGCCCGCGGTCGCCGAGCTCGTCGGCGCGCACTGGACGCCCCTCGACGTCGCGAGCGAGGCCGCCCGCCGGCGCGCGGTGATCCCGATCTGGAAGCGGCCGTGGATGTTCCTCGGCACGCCCACCTACGGCTCGTCGCTGCTCGCAGCGGTCGGGGTGCACAACACACTGGCCGGTGCCGGCGCCTATCCCGAGATGGACCTGGACGAGGCAGGCGCGACGCTTCCCGACCTGGTGATCGCCCCGGACGAGCCGTACCCGTTCGGCGAACGCCACCGGGACCTGCTCGCACGGGTCGCACCACCCGTGTTCGTCGACGGACGGGACCTGCTCTGGTGGGGCGCACGCACCCGAGGCGCGCTCGCACGCCTGCGCGACGTGATCGGCTGACCCGGCCCTGTCGTCTGGGTCGCACCTCCGATCCGACCGTACTCCCGCGCCTCGATCGCCGCAGGGCGGTGACGCGTGTCACCCTGTGGGGATGTCCACGACCTCGACCCGTCCCCACCCCAGGCTCCCGCGGCCCCTGCTCGCACTCTTCGCGATGCTCGCCGCACTGGCGCTCGTCGCCGGCGCGTGCAGTGACAGCGACTCCGGCAGCGAGAGCGGTGATGGGGGCGACGACACGACCACGACGATCGACGTCGCGGACACGGCCGCCTACCGGGGGCCCGGGCCCTACGAGGTGGGGCTGACATCCTTGTCGTTGCCGGATCGCGAGGTCGCGGTGTTCTATCCCGCCTCGGACGGCGCGACGGACGGCGTCGACGACGTGACCTACAGCCAGCTCGATGCCCTGCCACCGGCGCTCGCCGAGGCAGCACCGGCGCTGCTGCCGGAGGGCACCGATCCGGAGGTGCTGACGGTCACGATCGACGGCGTGGGTGCCGACGTCGCCGCCTCGCCCGACGGCCCGTTCCCCCTGGTGCTCTTCTCCCACGGGTTCGGCAGCTTCCGCCTCGACGCCTCCGCCCTGCTGGCCGGCATCGCGTCCTGGGGATTCGTCGTGGCGGCACCCCAGCACATCGAGCGTGATCGCGCGGCGCTGGTGGGCGACACGGTGACCCGTGACCCGAACATCGATGTGCAGGTGCTCCTCGACACGATCACGCTGGTCGGCGACGCGGGCGGTCCGCTCGACGGTCTGGCCGACACCGAACAGGTCGGCGCTGTCGGGCACTCGGCGGGTGGCCGGGCGGTGCTGACCGCGCTGTCGGAGCCGGAGATCGACGTGGCGGTCGGATGGGCGGCAGCGGGTCGCGGCGACGTCCCGGTGGTCGAGAAGCCCTCGATGAACATCGCGGCGACGGTGGACGTGCTGGTGCCGCTGACCGAGGTCGAGGCCACCTACGACGTGCTCGCCCCGCCGAAGCGCCTGGTCGTGATCGACGGCGCCGGCCACAACTCGTTCACCGACATCTGCGTGTCGGTGAAGGAGGGCAACGACCTGATCGGCCTGGCCGAGAGCATCGGCTTCCCGATCCCCGAGAACCTCGCCGCGGGCGCGACCGACGGCTGCGAGGAGGGCTCGATCGACACCGCGCTCGGGTGGGAGGTCACCCAGCACTTCACGGTCGCCCAGCTGCGCAACGCGCTGGGGCTCGACCCCGACGCGGTGGGCCTCGGCGAGGGCGTCGTCGACGAGTTCGACGTGCCGATCGACTACCGCATGGAGCTCGAGAGCTGAGCCGCGTGGAGCTCGAGAACTGAGCCGCATGCAGCTCGAGAACTGAAGCGCAGGCGGCGGACGTCCAGACTCGGCGGTCGCAGGGCTTCGTTGTCACAGGGGGCCGGTAGCGTCTCGAACAGATGTTCGATCACCACCAGCTCCTCACCGACCGGCCCGCGGACACCGCGGCGACGCTGCGCGGGCTGGTCGACCTGGCGGTCGGCGCACTGGAGCGGGCCGCCCGTCTCGACGTCGGAGAGGTCGACGCCGAGACGCTCCGGTACGCGACGCTGCAGCTCGAGCGGGTCCGCCGCGCGACCGACAGCGCCGAGTCGCACACCCTGCACCAGCTCGACGAGCTCCGGGAGACCGACCTCACCGCGGGTCACGCCACCTCCCGGTGGCTCGCTCACCGGGCCGGTCTCCCCGCGGGGATCGCCCGCCGCCGTTTGGCGCTCGCCAACCGGCTGGCTGCGCTGCCCTCGGTCGACGCTGCGCTGTGCGAGGGCACCATCGGCGTCGACCACGCGCAGGTGTTCGCAGACGTCGTGAACGAGCGCAATGCGGCCGACATGGAGCCGCTCCTCCCGGACCTCATCGAAGCCGCCCGCGGCACCAGGTTCCGACGCTGGAGGGCGCACGTCACGGCGCTGGCGTCGCTGCTCGACGCCGACGGCGGCCATGACCCATCCGCCGACCTGGCGACCAATCGACTGACGCTGTCGCCCTCGAACGACCTGATGCTCCTGCGCGGCGAGCTCGCCGGGGAGCACGCCCTCACGGTGCACGACACCCTCAACGCCATCGCTGACGAGCTGTTCCACCAGTACAGCCGGGACCGCAAGACCTTCCCCGAGCTGCAGGTCCCACCCCGGTCGACCCTGCTGGCGCTCGCACTGGAAGAGGTCTGTCGCCGAGCGCTGGCCGTGGACCGTGCCGGCACCCGCCCGCCCCGGGTCGAGGCGACGATCGTCATCGACGCGCGCTCAGATGCCACCGGCCCGACATGGAGCGGCACTGCGTGGGACGGCACCGCGTCGGATGAGCGACGGGCACGCACCACCCGCGACGCCTGGCGGATCCAGGACCTGATGGGCTCGCCGCTGCCGGCGGCCAACCTGCCCACGTTCCTGTGCGATCCGGTGCTCCACGCCGCGCTGCTCGACAGCCTGGGCCTGCCGGTCGACATGGGCCGAGCCACCAAGTCGGTCACCCCGGCGCAACGTCGAGCCCTCGTGCTGCGTGACGGCGGCTGTGCGTTCCCGGGATGCGACTGCCCCGCGGCGTGGTCCGATGCCCACCACATCCTCGAGTGGGACGCCGACGACGGCCCGACCGATCTCGACAACCTGCTGCTGCTCTGTCGACGCCACCACCGAGTGGCGCACCGCCGTGGCTGGCAGGTGTCGCTCGACGACGAGGGCTGGAGCGTCTGGCGCACGCCGAGCGGATCGACGACTTGGGGTCAGCGCCATCACCGACAGCGCGCCGGCGAACCACACGCCGGCCCCTGACCCAACCGCGACTCGATCACCCTGACAGGTCACCCTTCTGGACCAACGCGCCTCGGGAGACCCGTCAGCGCGGCGCGCCCACGGTGATGTGGGAGGATTCGTCACCGACGGTCTGCGTCATCGATGCGGATCACCGGGCCTCTAGCTCAATTGGTAGAGCGTCGGACTTTTAATCCGCTGGTTGTGGGTTCGAGTCCCACGGGGCCCACTCTCCTGTCCGTCCGGGCGCTCGTACCCATGGACGGATCGAGGCGTCGGGCGTACAGTCCTCGGTCTCGGGCCCTGCTGTGGGCCACGGACACTGGGGGACATCACATGGGGCGACGTCGTTGGGCTGCTCTCGCGCTCGTCACGGCAGTGATCGCAGTGGCAGGGGCCTGTGCTCCCCCGCCGTCACCGAACGCGCCGCTGCTGGTCACCACCACGGCCGACACGTTCGACGGCGTGTGCGACACCGACTGCTCCCTGCGTGACGCCGTCGCCGCAGCCAACGCCCTGCCCCAGGTCAACGGCGCCCCGAACCGGATCACCCTGCCCACCGGGACCATCGTCCTGAGCGGCGCCACGCCGCTCACGGTCATGCGTGGCCTCGACATCACCGGTGCCGGCGTCGGCCTCACGACGCTCGACATCACCGCCACCGCCATTGCCGGTGGCGCCGGCGTGTTCGACGTCCGGGTGCCCACCTCGCTCAACAAGCTCGACGTGGTCAGCACCGCCACACCGGCCGCCGACATCCTTGCCTCCTGCACCAACGCCGGACCGCGACCCTTCCGGATGGTCACTGCGACCACCACCGGCCTGGCCGCGACGTCGTCGGGGTGCGACACCACGCTGATCAGCACCGTCGTGACCGGTCCCGCCACCGTGATCGCACCCAACCGCTTCGCCGCGACGAGCAGCACGCTGCCCTTCGCCGACACGACGCTCACCCCCCTGTCGTTCGCCGCCATCGGCTCCAACCTGACGGGCCCCAGCGCCTCCGACGGTTCGACGGCGCCGGCCACGCTCGACCTGCAGCCGCCGAACTCGCTGGCGAACCTCGTCGTGACGCTCACGGGCTCGAAGGTCGTGGGCCTCGACCTGCGCCTCGGCGGCGACCAGCCCGGCATGGTGACCACGACCGCGCTGTCGACGAGCTTCGCCCTGAACGGCACCGGCGGACCCACCTCCGTCACGATCGGCGCCGGCACGACCGCCAAGTTCGTCAACACGTCCGTGCACGGCGGTGGCGCCGGTGGCGCCCTGCTCGTCGACGGGACCCTGAACCTCGAGTCGGCGACGATCACCACTGCCGGACCCGCGATCGTCGCCGGCCCCTCCGGCGTGGTGAACACCCGACGCTCGATCCTCGGCACCACTGCCGGCGCCGTGTGCAACGCCCCGGTCAACAGCCTCGGCTTCAACGTCGTGGTCGGCGCCACGTGCGGCACCCCTGCCGCGACGGACGTCACCGTCGCCAACGAGGCGGCGCTGCTGCTCGGCCCGGTCAGCACCTTCGGCACGGCGATCATCTCGCAGCACCGTGCACCGGGCGCGACCAGCCCGGCCGTCGACCTGATCCCGCCGGGTCCGGTCAGCTCGCCCGACTGCCCGACCGAGGCCGGCCAGGGCCGCAGCCTCGATGCCATCGGCACCTTCCGACCCGTCGGCACGGGCTGCGACGCCGGGGCGATCGAGTTCGAGCCGCCGGAGCCCCCGGTCGGCGGATGATCGACCGCCGCTGACCGACAGGGTCAGCGGCGTCGACCGGCGTCACGATCGACGCAGCACGACCCGGAACCGGGCGTCGCCCTCGGTCCACATCGGGAAGTTCGTGCCCCAGAGGTTCGCGAACAACGCCACGTGCCACCCGCCCGACAGGGCGACCGGCCGATCGTCCCAGACCAGCACGTCGGTGTCCCCCGGCGCGACCAGCCCGGTGTCGACCAGGTCCAGCTCGACACCGTCGGGGTGCTCGAGGCGGTCGACCACGTGCAGGCGTCGACCTCCCTCGGGGACCACGTCCAGGGGTGACACCCACTCCCCCAGCTTGCGCATCCGCCATGTGTCGGGATCGGTGACCGCTGGCTGGAAGGTCCACCAGGTGCTGCACGGCCATCGTGCCGCCCGCAGCCCGAACCAGCTGAGCTCGAACGCAACCGTCCCGTCGACGTGCGGCCGCACCCGGAGCCACTGGCGCGCGGCCGCGCTCACCGGGTCCGACGGTGCTGCATCCACCGACGCGCGCACGAGCAGGAACGGCCCCCGATCGTCGGCGCCGGTCCAGACCCCCTCCAGGGTCGGCGTCCACGTCCTGGCCACGGCGCCCGAGTGCTCGAGCCCCGGCTTGGTGTTGTCCCAGCGGGCCCAGTGCTCGTCCTCAGGACGGGTCGATCGGTTGTAGGTGCGGAACCACTGCTCGAAGTCGGCGGCGTCGTGGGTGCGGTGCACGAACCGGGCCAGCGCGCCGTCGGGCGCGACCAGCTCGGCGCCATCGACGCTGCGGAGCGAGATCACGGCGCCGTCGGCGGGGTCGAGGCGCACCATCCAGCCGCCCAGGTGCAGCACGTCGGCGGGGTCGGCCCGTGTGCAGCCCTCGGCATCGGGGTGGGGCTCGATCGGGGTCAGCTCGTCGAGCGCTGCTCGGGCCGCGGTCGCGAGGTCGGCACGCCCGACGGCCAGCTGCTCGACGGCACGATCCAACAGGTCGTGCTGGTCCTGCCAGCTCGACTCGAAGCGGAACGTGTCGTCGCGGTCGCGGATCGAGGCCAGCTCGTCGGCGCGCCAGTGGCCGAGCTCGGGCCAGTGCGTCTTCTGGTCGAGCCCCCAGGTGTGCTCCGCCACCTGCAGCAGCGTCGTCGACGCCGCACGCAGCGCCGGGTCGTCGACCAGGTCCGGTTCGTCGGCGAGCCACCGGCGACGGAGTCGGCCGAGAGAACGGAAGCCGGCGGTGAGTCGGGGGGCGGACCCGGTGCCGTGCACCCACGAGTCGCCGATCTCCTGGCGCAGCATGGGCAGGGTGGGGGCCGCGATCGACATGACCTCGGCCACGTCGTCGAACGACGCCGCCTCGATCGTCGCGCCGGGGAAGCGCTCGGCGAGCGCCTCGAAGGTCGCGACGATCTCGGTCGCGCTACGGGGACCGAGGTTGTCGCCGGTGAGGTCGACGACCACCGCCACGCCCGTGTCCCCCACCACCTGCAGGTCGCCGTACCCGCCGGGCTGGTACATGACCTGGATCTCGGGCGACCCGGGCGCCGCCTCGTCGCGCCAGCGGAACTGCTCGGGCACCGCCGGTGCGGACGCCGCCGGGTTCACACCGACGTGCAGCAGGTCGATCCCGGCGTCCGCCAGCACCGACACGAGCGCCCGGGTGTGCCCCGGCACGTCGGTCGCCTTGGCCGCGCGGGTCCGACGGCCGAAGCGGCGGTCCAACGCCGCGCTCAGGCCGAGGCCGTGCTCGACCAGCGATCGGTCGGCGAACTCGGTGTGCAGCGTGAAGGGCAGGGCGTGCCAGCACAGGTCGCCGTGTTCGATCGCGGCGTCGAGCCGGCGCCGCTGCGCCGCATCGGCGGCCTCGAGCGCCTCGGTGAGGATCCAGCTGCCGGTCGTCCAGCGCAACGCCGCGGCACCGCCGGCGGCGCGCAGCTCCTCGCTGACGCGCAGCGCCCGCGGGAAGAAGTCGTCCAGGTAGCGCCGCCGGACCGCGGCGGCGGTGTCGGTGAAGCCGACGTCGAGGTGGGTCTTGGCGACGTAGAGCACACGTCGCACTGGTCGGTCGGCGGGCACCGTCGCGTCGTTCATCGGGTGTCGGCCACGATGATCGCGCCGGCGACCACGAGCACGGCGAGGACGGCGGCCACGGCAGCGCCGGCACCGAGGTCGCCCAGTCCGACCGACACCGCCGGCGGCGGGGCCAGCACCGCGGCGACGCAGACCAGGCCCGACACGGCGTTGATCGCCGCATGCGCGACCGTCGGGGTGCCTGAGCGCGCGCCGAAGCAACCACAGGAGTCCATCCCCCGCGAGCGTGCGACGAGCACCACGGCGGTGAACGCTGCGTAGGCGAGCGCCGACAGCGCCGCGACGAACGCGCCGCCGAGCACCAGGGCGTTCAGGCCGAGGCCCACCTCGACCAGTCCGACCCCCACAGCCGTCCACCGTCGCGACGAGGACCCGTCCGGACCGCCGACCCCAAGGCCGGCGAGTGCATCGGCGAAGGCCGTCGGCTCGGCGAGCTTCGTCGCTCCCGACGCCACCAGCACCAGCGACACCGCCCAGAACGCCCCGTCCAGGATCGTCACGGCGCTCAGCGTACCGACGGCGACCCCGGCGCTATGGTTCGAACGATTCCGAGGGCGGTGTCAACGGATCGGGATCGTGGAGCGTTGGGAGGGGGTGTGGTGCGACGCAACGAGGGCGACGATGCATTCCGTGAGTACTACGAGCGCATGCAACCCCGCGCGATCGGCGTGGGCCGGCGGCTCTTGGGCGACCAGGCCGTCGCCGAGGACCTGGCCGCCGAGGCGTTCGCCCGTGCGTACTCCCGCTGGTCGAGCGTGCGGTCCCACCCCAACCCCGAGGCCTGGCTGCTGCGGGTCGTCGGCAACCTCGCCGTCGACCACGTGCGCCGCGAGGGCCGTCGCCCGGAGCAGCGCGCCGACGGCGAGCGCGCCGACCCCTCCGCCGACGACGCCGCGCTGCGGGTCGATCTGGCCAAGGCCCTGCACCGGCTCTCGAGCCGCCAGCAGGAGGTCGTCGTGATGCGCTACCTGATCGACCTGACCGAGGACGACGTGGCGGTGTCGCTCGGCATGACGACCGGATCGGTCAAGACCCACCTGCACCGAGCGACCACCAAGCTCCGCGCCGAGCTGGCCCCCGGGGAGCTCTCACCCGAGATGGCCGCCGAGGTGCCCGGTGGCTGATCGACGCTCGCCCTCGTACCCTCCCGTCGGCGACGACGACCGCTTCGACCGCATCGTGGCGCGCGGGCAGTCGCTCAAGCGGCGACGCCAGCTCACCCGTGTCGCCGGCGCCGGCGGCGCGTTCGCCGTGGTGGCGCTCGTCGCGGCCATGGCCGTCAGCCTGGGCTCGGCACCCGACGCGGATCCGGTCGCAGACGACCCTCCGGTCGTATCGACCCCGACGACCACCTCGACGACGCTGCCGGACAAGCTGACGATCGAGGTGGTCCCCGACGTGTCACCGCTGCAGATCGAGGTCACCGACCCCGAGCAACCCGTCGGCGAGGGCACCCGGCAGTGCCTGGGCATCTCGGTGTACGAGAGCAAGGCTGCGGCGGAGAACGGCGCGTTCGCGACTCACGAGGGATGGGACTGCGGCACGGGCGACGGCGGAGCGGCGGCAATTCCCCTCCGAGTCACGGAGATCGACTCCGAGCCCACTGACGTCGGGGTGGATCTGGGTGAGGGCGTCGCTGTCGGCCCGGGCAGCATCGCCAATGTCGGACCGTGTTCGGTGAGCTTCGAGCGAATCGAGGTCCAGGCCACCCGCGAGCGCCTCGGCGAGACCACCTTCACCGTCACCGACCTCCCCGCTGGTTCCCACTGGGTGGTGCTGTCCGCCGTGTCGGGCATCGGGGACGGCTGCGACGTCGAGAACGCCCCCTACGAACGCGAGAACTCCACGACCACGTCCCAACTCGTCAACATCCCCTGACCCACGATCCGGCACCTTCGGGTGCCTCCCGGCCCCCACCCAATGGGGCACTGGTGGCCGGTATCGCCTCCTCTCCTTCCTCTCCCTCCGGCGATACCGGCCACCGGTCACACCGACCTCGGACCGAACAAGGTTCATGTCATGCTGGTCCGGTGGGAGCTCCCAGGGCCGGTGCGACGGCGGCGACATGGGCGGCGGCCAAGGCGGCGTTCGGGCTGGCCACAGCCCCCGTCACGGTGCCCGCGCTCACTGCGGCGGCGCTGCACACGGCGCAGCGCATCGGTGAGCGCATCGAGCTGTACCCGGCACACCTGCGTGCGCTGATCGAGCGCACGCCGCCCCCGCTGCCGGGCGTGCGCACCGTGCACCGCGACGCCGGGGCCCGCTACCTGATCACGTCCGACCTGCACCGGTGCGTGCCGGGCCGGCTCGACTGGCCGGAGCGCCAGCGGGTCAAGGACCTCTACGCCGAGGTGCTGCAGGGCTACGCCGACCAGCGCTGGCACCTGATCGAGAACGGCGACGTCGAGGACTTCTGGATGGTCGGCGGCTCCAGGTGGGGGGCGATGTACGACATGGCGTACCTGGGCGGGTCGCTCGCCGGCCCCGCCCGTCGGCGGGTGCAGCGACGCGTGCTCGTCGAGCACCTGGACCGCATCGTCGCCAACAACCGGGCGACCTACGACGTGATCGCCGACGGCTTCTGCGTCGACGGTCGCTACCACCGCACGATGGGCAACCACGACGACGTGTTCGAGGACCTGGCGTTGGTCGACGCGCTCGCAGGGCACCTGCCGGGCACGACGGTCGCCGACACGATCCTGCTGACCGGCGGCGGCGCCGCACCCGACGGTGTCGCCGATGTCGAGGCGATCGTCGCCCATGGGCACCTGACCGACTCGTGGAACGGGCACGGCTTCGCCGCGCTCGGTCGCTCGCTGACCTGGGCGATCACGGGGCTCGACGACCTCCCCGGCATGCCGCGGGTCGATCCGCTGCCCGACGCGGACGGCCTCGCACGGCTACTCGGCGGCCACGCGCGCAACCGGCTCATCAGCGTCGACCCCCGCTACGGCGGCAACCGTCGCTTCGACAGCCTGGACGAGGAACGGTTGTTCGCTCGCCTGGCCGAGGAGGCGCCCGACGGCGGATGGCCGTGGCTGTTGCACGGCCACACGCACTTCCCGATGCTGCGGCCGCTCGACGCCGCGGGGCACCCGGTGCGGTACGCCAACTCGGGCTCCGGGGTCCTGCACGGCGCGTTCACCGCACTCGAGTGGGACCCGACGAACGACGACACGCCGTTGCACCTGGTGCTCTGGCAGCGCACGCCCGACGGGCCGCTGCGCACCGAGCTCGTGCCCGACGGGCCGACCTTGCGGGCGCTCGACTGACGATCGGGAGGGGCTGACGACTGCGGATCAGCGACCGGTGTGGCCGAAACCGCCCTCGCCACGCTCGGTGTCGTCGAGCTCGTCCACCTCGACGAAGTCGACGTGCTCGACCGCCTGGATGACCAGCTGGGCGATGCGCTCACCGCGCTCGATCAGGAACGGCTCCACCGGGTCGGTGTTGATCAGCAGCACCTTCAGCTCGCCGCGGTAGTCCGCGTCGATCAGGCCGGGGGTGTTCAGGCACGTCACGCCGTGCTTGAGGGCCAGGCCGCTACGCGGTTGGACGAACCCGGCGTAGCCGCGGGGGATGGCCACCGCCACGCCGGTCGGCACGAGCGCACGCCCGCCGCCCGGGAAAAGCGTGACGGCCTCGGTGGCACGGAGGTCGACCCCCGCGTCGCCGGGCTTGGCGTACTCCGGCAGCGGGAGATCGGGGTCGAGTCGGCGCACGGGGACCTGGAGCACGCAGGGAGGTTAGCGGCCGCCGGCTTCGGCTTCGGCGGGTGCGCCCCGTACCCTGTGGACGTGCTCGCCTGGATGGATCTCGAGATGACCGGCCTGGACGCGACCCGCGACGTGATCGTGGAGATCGCGACCCTGGTGACCGACGACGACCTCAACATCGTCGCCGAGGGCCCGGACCTGGTGGTGCACGCCACCGAGGAGCAGCTGGTCGGCATGGAGAAGGTCGTCGTCGACATGCACACGTCCAGCGGCCTGCTCGACCAGATCCGTGCCTCGACGGTCACCCTGGAGGAGGCCGGCGCAGCGACGCTCGAGTTCCTCAAGAGCCACATCGCCGAGCCCCGCACCGTGCCGCTGTGCGGCAACTCGATCGGCATGGACCGTCGCTTCCTGGTCGCGTACCTGCCCGAGATCGAGGAGTACCTGCACTACCGCTCCATCGACGTGTCGACCATCAAGGAGCTGGCGCGCCGCTGGTACCCCGAGGACCTGGCGAGCTACCAGAAGTCCGCGTCGGCGCACCGCGCGATGGACGACGTCCGCCAGTCCGTCGCAGAGCTGCGGTACTGGCGCGAGAAGGTCTTCCGCACCCCGACCGAGCTGGCCGACGGGGTCACGGGCGCGTGAAGCAGGAGCAGCTCCCGGCCGCGGACGACGCCGTCGAGGTCGCGCCCGGCGTGGTGCGTGTGCAGCTGCCCATCATGCTGCCGGGCCTGGGGCACGTGAACTGTTACGTGCTCGAGGACGACCGGGGCATCACCCTGATCGATCCCGGCCTGCCGGGGCCCGACGCGCACGCCGAGCTGGCGCGGCGGCTGCGCAGCGCGGGCTACCCGATGGACCGGGTCCACACCGTGCTCGTCACCCACTCGCACCCCGACCACTTCGGCGGCGCGGGGCGCATCAAGGTCGAGCAGCGATGCGACGTGGTCGCCCACGAGCACTTCATCACCCCGTTCGACCGCCGCGACGACGCGTCCGAGGGCCCGTTCGACGGCGACCTGGACGAGCTGGTCGACGTCGTGACCGAGTCGTCCGCCGCACCGACGACCCTGCGGGAGGTGCTCTTCGGCGAGGGCGATCTGCCCGAGATCCCGCCGCGCACGACCCCGTGGGGCGGCGAGGGCTTCCGCCCGAGCGAGGCCGAGCTGGAGCACATGCGCAGCTGGGACCGGCTGTCCAAGGAAGGCCTGCTGTCGCTCGACCCCACGGTGCGGGTGCGCGACGAGCAGATCGTGGTCCTCGGCGGCGAGGAGTGGATCGTCGTGCACACGCCGGGGCACACCGGTGACCACATCTGCCTGTTCGACCCGGTCCACGGCACCCTGCTCTCGGGCGACCACGTGCTACCGACCATCACCCCCCACATCTCGGGCATGCAGCACCCGGCGCTGCCCGGCGACGGCTCCGACTCGTTGGCGCTGTTCTTCGCCGGGCTGCGCAGGGTGGCGGCGATCGACGGCGTCACCACGGTGCTGCCGGCGCACGGGCTGCCCTTCGACGACCTGAGCGGTCGGGTCGATGCGATCATCGATCACCACCAGGACCGGCTCCAGCTGCTGTCGGGCATCGCGGACGACCTGGGCGAGGCGGAGGTCGGCGACTACTCGCGCCGGCTGTTCCGCGAGCGGTCCTGGGGACCGATGGCCGAGTCCGAGACGTACGCGCACCTGGAGCACCTCCGTCGCGACGGACGGGTGTCGGCGCGCCGCGATGCCGACGGCATGCTGCGGTACCGCCCCGTCGCCTGATCCAGAGAATTCTCGTTAATCGCTTGACGGTGTCGAGAACGGGTGATTCCCTCTTCCGAACGGCACCCCGCCGTCACAGGAGCACGACCGGACCGATGACCACCGCAGCGCGCACCCAGCAGGCCGCCACCTGGCGCACTGCCGCGCGCCTGCGTGCCCGTGTCCATGCCTGCACCTCGATGCTCGATGGCCGCATCAACGGGAACGCCTACGGCATCAAGCCGTCCACCTCCGAGGTGACGTTCCCGGCCATCCGGCCGACCCGACGGGGAGCCCCTCCGCTGTAAGCGCACATGCGCAGCGAAGGTACGGACTCCAGGAGCCGTCGGGTGACTCACCCGGCGGCTCCTTTCGTTTTTCCCGCACCCACACCCGCACCCGACCGCACACCCGACCCAGTCCGACCAGGGAGATCCACATGACCACCATCGAACGACCCGACCTCACCGCTGCGGACCTGAGCGCCGCGACCGACCTGGGCCTGACCGCGATCGACGTGTGGATGATCGACGCCGGCTGTCGGGACCTCGACACCGCGCTGTTCTTCTCCGACGAGCTCGACGACATCGCCGAGGCGAAGCGAGCGTGCCTGGCCTGCCCCGTCAGGACCCGATGTCTGGACGCCGCGGTCGAACGCGGCGAGCAGTACGGCGTCTGGGGTGGCCACCTGTTCGTGGCCGGACGCATCGTCCTGTCCAAGCGGCGCCGTGGCCGGCCGCCCAAGAACCCCCGCCCGGGCGACACCCTGCCCGAGGTCGAGGTGCCCGAGGTCTACCGGCCGCTCGTCGCCGCCGGCGTCTGAGGGCAGACCCCGCTCGTCCGCACTCCGGTGTCCAGCAACGCTCGCCGACCTGACCACCGAGGACGAGGATCGGTACGGTGGAGGGACCGGTAGATCCGGTCTCTCCCCCCACCGACCCGGGACCGCCCAGATGTCCGACCTCGACCAGAGCACCGAGCCCGCCCCCGACGTGCCGGACGCGCCCTCGGCGCGCCGACGCCGGCTCCCGGTCGGGCCGGTCGGCCTCTTCGTCATCACCGCGCTGGCCCTGCTGGCCGCGTTCACCGCCGCACGCATCGTGATCGAGATGCTCGACGAGGACCCGGTCGACCTCCAGGTCATGTTGGACCAGTCGGCCCAGGCCCCCTTGGTCACCGACACCGAGCAGCGTGCCGAGATCGGCCAGCCCGCACCGAACGTGCGGCTCGACTACCTGGACGGCGGCTCGCAGGACCTGACCGAGGTCGCCGGGGTCGGGACGCCCGTGGTGCTGAACTTCTGGGCGTCGACCTGCATCCCGTGCCTGAAGGAGATGCCGGCACTCGAGGAGGTCTCGACCGCCTACGCGGACGAGCTCACCGTGGTCGGCATCAACGTGACCGACACGGAGAAGGCCGGCAAGGCGATGGTCACCAGAACGGGGGTGAGCTACCGCAACGCACGCGACCCGCGTTCCGAGATCTTCGCGGTGTTCGGCGGCCTCGCCCTGCCGCGCACGGTGCTGATCGATGGTGACGGAACGATCGTCGCGATGCACAGCGGCGAGCTGACCGCGGACGAGCTGGAGGACCTGCTCGTCGAGCACGACCTGCTGCCGGCGTGAACGCCGAACTGGCGCTCGCGTTCTCGGCCGGGATGGTCGCCACGGTGAACCCGTGCGGGTTCGCCATGCTGCCCGCCTACCTGTCGTACTTCCTGGGCCTCGAGGTGCGCAGCGCCGGCCCCGACGGTCAGGCCGGGCCGGAGCAGCGGGCTCCGGTCCTCCGGGCGCTGATGGTCTCGGCCGCCGTCACGGCCGGGTTCCTGGTCGTGTTCGGGATCATGGGCTTCGCGTGGTCGTCCGTCTCCGGCGCGATCGGCACACGGTTGCCGTACTTCACCCTGGCGGTCGGGATCGCACTGGTCGGGCTCGGCATCGCCATGCTGCGCGGGTTCGAGCCGGTCATCTCCATGCCCAAGGTGCAGCTCGGCTCGGGCCGGAGCGAGCTGTGGTCGATGTTCCTCTTCGGCATCTCGTACGCGATCGCGTCGCTGAGCTGCACCATCCCGATCTTCATCGGGATCGTGTCGACCACGCTCGAACGCGAGAGCTTCGCAGCCGGCGTCGCCACCTTCCTCGCCTACGGCCTGGGCATGGGCATGACCTTGGCGATCCTGACCCTGGGGGTGGCACTCGCCCGCACGGGCATCGTGCGCACATTCCGCAGCATCCTCCCCTACGTCAACAAGATCTCCGGCGGCTTCCTCGTCGTCGCTGGCGCCTTCGTCGGCTACTACGGGTACATCCAGATCCGCGAGCTCGGCTCCGGCGAGGGCTCGCCCGTCGTCGACTGGAGCCGCGACCTGCAGAGCAGCATGCAGCGCTGGGTCGAGGACGTCGGCGGCACGCGGTTGGCGCTGGGTGCCGCGATCGTGATCCTCGCGGCGGTCGCGATCACCTGGGTGGCCCGCTCCGAACCCAAGCATGAATGAAGTTGTGTTCGTGCATTCTGCAACGTAGGTTGAGCCCGTGCCCCACAGAACACCCCTCGCCACCGCCTTGCCCGATGCCGTCAGCTACGAGCGCTACCTGGCGCGCGTGGAGCGTGCGGTCGCGCCCCTGGGCTTCGACCGCGAGCACAGCTTCACCGCCGTGTCGGTCTGCCGCGACGAGCTGACCCAGCCGCTCCTGGGCGCGATCGCCCGGCGCTGGGACCAGCCGTTCAACCTGGGCGGGCTCGGGGCCATGCCGTCACTCGGGCGCACCGGGTGGCGCGCGGCGCTCTCGCACGTCCCCGACGACGCCGAGCGCGGTCGACTCATGGTGTTCGGCTTCCCCCACATCGGCATCGGACCCGACGGCGAGGTCGGCGAGAACCTGCGTCGACACCAGCACCTGCCGACGGCCACCTGCGGTGCGATGGTGGCGCTGCTCGCCTCACTCGGTCAGCCGGCCGAGCCCCTGCCCGAGGGTCTCGACGACCGGGAGGCCGAACGACTGCGCGCTGTGATCGAGGGCCACGCGAACGGTCTGCCCGAGGACCTGCTCGAGCTCACGCGCCTGGCTGCTGCGGCGGTGGACGCCGAGATCTGGTCCGAGCTCGATGCGCTCGAGGCGTACCGGGACATGGACATCGTCGTCATGTGCGGGATCCAGATCCACCTGCCCGACGAGGTCGACCACATCGCCCCCACCGCCGGTGCGTTCCAGGGTGCGGACGGCCAGCGGGTCCCCATCGAGCTCTGAGGCACCGCGCCGGGCCAACTCCGGCCCGCCCGCCGGCTCAGCCGGCGAACGCGAGCGGCGCCTGGGTGCGCACGGTCGGCGGCGAGGATGCCGCGAGCACCTCGATCGGCGCCTGGACCCCGGTCCGGCTGTTACGACCGAAGGCGTAGAGGTGGTGCGGGCCAGCGGCGACGTCGTCGGGGATCACGACATCGACGTCGATCGCCCCTCGCTCGTCCGCATCGACCTGAGCGAGCAGCCGCGGTTCGGACCGGAGGATCACGTCGACCAGTTCACCCGGGATGAACCCGTCGGCCCGGACGCTCACCACCTGACCCTGGCGAGCGGTCGACGGGACGGACAGCCCGGGCGGGAGCGCCTCCAGCTCCGCCGTCGTCGGCGCGGCGGTGCGATCGGTCGGCAGCACGGTGGTCGACGTGGTGCTGGTCGACGTGGTGCTCGTGGACGTGGTGCTGGTCGAGGTCGTGCTGGTCGAGGTCGTGCTGGTCGAGGTTGTGCTGGTGGTCGTGGTCGTCGGTTCGGGGACCTCCAGCACCCCCGAGGTCATGATCCGGTTGCCCGTTCCCGAGCTCGCGACCGCGGCGAACATCCCGTCCCCGTAGGTCAGGGCGACCCAACCGTTGTCCGCCGGCGTGCTCTGCACGGTCCAGGTCTGGGCGTCGGTGGAGGTCATGACACGATCACCGGTTCCGGAGCTCCCGACCGCGACGAAGGTGCTGTCGGCGTACACCACGTCGTTCCAGCTCCGCCCGGGCACGTCGTCGACCAGGGTCCAGGTGGCGCCGTCGGTCGAGGTCTGCACGTTGGCGCCGGCGGTCGCCGATCGCTTCACCGCGACGAACATGCCGTCGCCGTAGGTGACGTCGTAGAAGCCGTTGGCGGCCATGTCCACGACCGTCCAGTTCTCCAGGTCCGTCGAGTACATCGCCTTGCCGAAGTGCGACACCGCGACCCACCGACCGTTGCCGTACGTCACGTCCTGCCACTGGATCGAGGCTGCGTCGGCGGTGATCTCGAGCACATCGCTGGTGATGCCGTCCTCGGAGACGAGCACGCGGTTGCCCGGGAAGAACGACACGCCCACGAACGTGCCATCGCCGTAGGTCAGCGCGTCGAACTCGCTCTGCAGCGTGCAGTCGCTCTTGGCACAGCTGGAGGTCCAGGTCTCGCCGTCGGTCGACGTGCTCACCTGGTTCGTGTACATCGCAGCGGCCAGGAAGCGGCCTTCGCCGTAGGCGATCGACCGGTAGCAGCCGTCGTGGTCGCTCGACGCCACCGTCCAGTCGACGCCATCGCTCGACTGGGCGAACTCGTTGCCGAGCCCTGCGGCACAGGCGCTCGCCACGAAGCGGCCATCGCCGTACGCGACTGCGTTGTAGGCCAGGTCGGCACCGGACGTGTCCCGGACGGTCCAGGAGTCGGCGACGGCGGCGCCGGCAGCGGTCGGACCCACGACCGCCAGCACCGCGCTGAGCAGCGCGACGGCGACGCTCAGGGCGATGGGGAGCTTCCAACGGGCGCTGGAGTAACCAGTGGACACCATGTAGGAGGTGTCGGCACGGCCGAGAGGGACTTGAGCACTCCCGTCAGCCGGTGCGAGCGCTCAGCGCGAGCGTCTCAGGGTGACAGACGCTCGATGCGCCAGTGGTCGCCCTGGCGGAAGTAGTGCAGCCGATCGTGCAGTCGGCTCGGCCGACCCTGCCAGAACTCGAACTCGGTCGCCCGCACCACGTAGCCGCCCCAGAAGGGCGGCCGCGGCACGTCCTGGCCCTCGAAGCGCCGCTCGATCTCGGCCACCGCGGCCTCGAGGTCGGCACGGCTCGCGATCACGCTGCTCTGGCGACTCGCCCACGCCCCGATCCGGCTCTCGCGTGGCCGCGATGCGAAGTAGGCGTCGCTGAGCTCGTCGGCCACGTGGTCCGCGACGCCGGTGATCTTGACCTGCCGGTGCAGCCCCAGCCACGAGAAGAGCAGGCAGACGTTCGGGTTGCCGGCGATGTCGGCGCCCTTGTGGCTCCGGCGGTTCGTGTAGAAGCTCAGCTCGCCGGTCTCGTCGAGGCCCCGCAGCAGGACGTTGCGCACCGACGGCCGCCCGGTCGCGTCGACGGTGGCGACCGCCATCGAGTTGGGCTCGGGCACCTCGGCGCGCTCCGCTTCGCCCAGCCACTCACGCAGCTGCGCGATCGGGTCGGGCGACACGTCGCTCTCGTCGAGGGTGCCCCAGTCGTAGTCGGTGCGACGATCCAGGCCCATCGGCTCGGTCACCCGGCTCCGTCCCTGCTCGCCGTGGTCGGCGCCGCGAGCGCTGCCCGGAAGAACTCCTCGTCCTCGAAGAGCCCGACGTCCGCGAGGAAGATCTTCCCGTAGCGCTCGAAGTACATGAGCTGCTTGCTCAGCAGGAACACCCCGCGGTCGAACTCCGAGTCGTAGACGCCGTGCGCCTCGGCCGCCGCCCGGATGCGGCGCTGCTCCTTGAAGCGCGTGTAGATCGCCCGAAGGGTGAGCTGCGTCTCCTCGAGCCCCTTGACCTCGGCGACCTGGCGCTGGGGCGCCGTCAGGAGGTCGGCCAGCGAGACCTCGCCGAAGGGTCGGGTCAGCAGCGGCTCGAGCGCCATGCGCATGAAGACCTCGGTCTGCGCCTCGTCCATGCCCAGGTTCTCCTCGAGCACCGGTCCGTACATGCGCATGGCGTGTCGGGCGATGTCGGCCCAGGCGTCCTCGTCGCCCAGGGCGGCGTGGATCAGGCTGCGGAAGAACAGGTGCGTCTCGGGGTCGAGGCGCCCGACGATCCCCCAGTCGATGACCCCGACCTTGCCGTCGGGCAGCAGCAGGAGGTTGCCGGCGTGCACGTCGCCGTGGAACGTGCCCCAGCGGATCGCTGTCAGCAGGAACCCCTTGATGACCTCCTGCACGATCGGTGCGGGGTCGTAGCCGTACCCCGCGACCGTCGTCAGGTCGTCGACCGGCACACCGTCGAAGAACTCCATGGTCAGCACCCGGGGTCCGGACAGCTCCGGGAAGACCTCGGGCACCGTCACGCGCTGCAGGTCCACCTGGGCGAGCAGGCGCCGGTAGTGCGCCATCGCCCGGGCCTCGTTGCGCAGGTCCAGCTCCTCGCCGATCTGCACCCGGAAGCCCTGGAACATCGCGAGCAGCTGGCCGGCCGCGTACTCGCCGGTCTGCTTGGCGACGAGCTCGAGCAGGGGCTGGAAGAGATCCAGATCGCGGGCGACCTGGTGCTCGATGCCGGGACGCAGCACCTTGACCGCGACCCGCCGGCCGTCGCGGGTGGTCGCCTTGTGCACCACCGAGATCGACGCCCGGCCGATGGGCGTCTCGGAGAAGCTCCAGAACGCCTCGTCGAGCGGCATGCCCAGATCGGCCTCGACCGCGCGCCGCACCTCGTCGAAGGGCACGGGCGCCCCGGTGTCCAGACACGACCGGAACTCCGCCGCCACGTGGTCGCCGAACATGCCCGGCGAGGAGCCGACGAGCTGGCCGAACTTCATGAACGTGGCGCCGAGCTCCTCGAACGTCTTGCGCAGTGGCCGTGCGTAGGCGTCGGGCACCAGGTGGCGCGTCAGCGCAGTGCGCGCTGCGAGGGGCGCGAAGTGCTTGGTGGCCACCACGCCGATCTGCCGGGCGCGTCGGGCGACCTGTCGCCGCGACGTCGTGGGCAACTCCCGTGGGAACACCCGTGGCACCGTGTCGAACTGCTCCTCGCGGATCACCGCGATCTCGACCAGCTCGACCTCGTCGGTCCCCGACATGGCGCCTCCTCGACACAGTGGGACCTCCATCGTGCCCCGAGCCGACTCGGAGCACCAAGGAGCGCACACCTACGCTGGGCGGGTGACCCCCCGCACCCCCGGCGCCCGGCGCGCCCCGCGATGGTTCGTCCTGGCCGCCGTCGCCGCCGTGTGCTGGGCACTCGGTGCACCGGACGTCGCGGCTGACGGGTCCCGGCCCACCAACTTCGAGTCGATCCTCGACCGCGTCGAGCCGGCCGACGACCGGATCCAGCTGCGGGTCATCGGTGGGGACGCCTTCCTCGAGCTGACCGTCGAGCCCGGCACGCAGGTCGACGTGTCGGGTTACGACGGCGAGCCCTACCTGCGCGTCGAGCCGGACGGCCGGGTGCTGCAGAACCGTCGGTCGCTGGCGACCTACATCAACCAGGACCGCTACGGCACCGCCGGCTCGATCCCGGACGACGTCGACTCCAGCGCGGCGCCCGACTGGGAGCAGATCGGCGACGACGGCACCATCGCGTGGCACGACCACCGCATCCACTGGATGATGGAGCAGGCGCCGGGCGTCGGACCCGACGACCTGGTGCAGCGTTGGACGGTGCCGCTCGTGGTGGACGGCGACGCCGTCGAGGCCTCGGGACGCCTGCTGCTGCGTGACGACCGGTTCCCCTGGCCCGCCATCGTGGCGGTGGCGATCGCGGTCGTGGTCGCCCTGCGTGCACGCAGCGAGCTGATCCGACTCGGCGTGCTCGCCGTGGCCTCGGCGACGGCCACCACGCTGGCGGTCGCCTGGTTCGTGATCGACCCTCCGAGCGCCGAGGCGAGCGTGCTGCCGATGGTCCTGCCGGCGCTCGCGCTCATCGCCGTGGTGGCGGCACGCGTCCTGCCCCGTGTCGTCAGGTACCTGGCCTGTCCGCTCGCGGCGGTGGCGCTGCTCGTCGGGTGGTTCGTGCAGCGGGCCGGGGTCGTCTGGATGCCCCAGCTGCCCACGCCGCTGCCGGTCGAGCTCGACCGGCTGCTCACCGCCTCGGTGATCGGCGCCGCGGTCGGTGTCGGTGTGGCCGTGCTCCTGCGGCCGTACCCCGACGATGCCGTGGCGCCGGCGAGGCCGGTTCAGGACTCGACCGAGAGCTCCTCGGGGTCCCAGGACTCGACCCCACCCAGGTCGTAGACCTGCGTGAAGCCGGCGTCGACGAGGAGCTGGGCGGCGATCTCGCTGCGGCGACCCGAGCGGCAGTAGACGACGGTCGGCCGATCGCGGTCCAACGGCTGGATGCGCTCCGCCCAGAGCGCCTCGTCCTCCACCGGGATGTGCTGTGCGCCCACCAGGTGGCCGTCGGTGTACTCCTCGAGCGACCGGACGTCGACGACGAGCGCGTCGCCGGCGTCGATGATCGCCCGGCCCTCCGCCGAGTCGATCACGGTCACCTCGCCCGGCGTGGCCGCAGGGATCTCGACGGCCTCCTCACCACCGCAGGCCGCGGCGACGACCGAGAGCGCGACGAGCGACAGGATCGACAACACGAGCGCACGGACGGACGACGATCGGACCATGTCACCAAGGTACGTCGGGCAGCGTTGCAGGCGGGCCTCGGCCCGTCGAGACTGGGGCCGATGACCGACTCCCGCCCCGGCGACATCCTGCCGGCGCTGGCCGTCATCGACGAGTTGCGCGACGCACTCGCCGGCCCCGGGGCCGCAGTGCTGGTCGCGCCGCCGGGCACCGGAAAGACCACCGCTGTGCCTCCGGCCCTCCTGGACGAGGCCTGGGTCGACGGGGGCCGCCTGCTCGTGGTCGAGCCACGACGCCTGGCCGCCCGGGCCGCGGCCACCCGCATGGCCGATGTGGCGGGCGAACCGGTGTGCCGGCGCTTCGGGTACTCCGTGCGCGGCGACTCGTCGGTGTCCGCCGCGACCCGTGTCGAGGTGGTGACCGAGGGCCTGTTCCTGCGGCGGCTCCAGGCCGACCCGGAGCTGACCGGCGTGGCCGGGGTGCTGCTGGACGAGTTCCACGAACGCTCGATCGACACCGACCTGTCGCTCGCGCTGCTCGCCGACGTGCGCGGATCGTTGCGTCCCGATCTGCGGCTGGTCGTCATGTCCGCCACCATCGACCCCGAGCCGGTCGCGGCGCTCCTGCGGCCCGGCGAACCGGTGCCGGTCGTCCGCGCCACCGCCCCGCTGTTCCCGGTCGAGACGCGGTACCGGCCCGGCTCGGCCCACGACCCGCTCGAGGACCGGGTGACGACGGTGGTGCTCGAGGCGCTGCGGTCCGACCCCGGCGACGTGCTGGTGTTCCTGCCGGGCCGCCCCGAGATCCACCGCTGCGTGCGTCGGCTGGCCACGGCGGGGCTCACCGCAGGCGTGCGCGTGGCGGAGCTGCACGGCTCGTTGTCCCCCGCCGAGCAGGAACAGGTGGTGGCGCTCGACCCGGAGCACCGTCGCGTGATCCTCTCGACGAGCCTGGCGGAGACGTCGATCACGGTGCCCGGCGTGCGGGTGGTCGTCGATGCGGGACGACGTCGCACGGTGCGCACCGACGCCCACACGGGACTGCCCGCCATGACCACCGTCGCCGCGAGCCGTGCGGCGGCGGACCAGCGTCGCGGTCGAGCGGGTCGCCTCGGGCCCGGTGTCGCGTACCGCCTCTGGGCGGAGTCCGATGACCGGCACCGCCCGACGGCGGACACCCCCGAGATCGTCGACGGCGACCTGGCCGCCGTGCTGCTGCAGCTGCGCGCCTGGGGCGTGCGCGATCCGGCGGAGCTGGCCTGGCTCGACCCGCCGCCCGCCGAGCCGCTGACACGGGCGGCCGCGCTCCTGGCGACGCTCGGCGCGCTCGACGACGAGGGTGCACTCACGCCCCTCGGACGCGACATGGCCGGGATCGGCTTCCACCCGCGCCTGGCCGCCATCGCGCTGGCCGCCGACGGCGACGTGGATCAGGTGGAGCTCGCCGCCGAGCTGCTCGCGATCCTCGAGACGTCGCGGTCGGGCGAGGTGGACGTGGCCGAGCGCGTCCGCTCCCTGCGCTCGGGCGATGCGACCGGGGACGCACGCCACGCGCTCGCGCAGTGGCGCCGGACCCTGCGCGCCGGTCGCGGTCGAGCCGCGAACGGTCGGGCCGCGAGCGGCGATGAGATGGACGCCGACGTCGCCCGGCTGCTGCTGGCGGGCTTCCCCGACCGCGTCGCGCTGCGGCGTTCGAGTGCACGACGCGACGACCGGGGCCGCGAGGTGGCGGTGTTCCACCTGCGCTCCGGCGGCGAGGTGTCGGTGCCGGGCGGCGCGGACGCGCACCACCTGGCGTCGGCCGACTGGTTGGTGGTCGCCGACCTCGACGCCGGCGTGTCGGGACGCTCGGGTCGACTGCACCTGGGTGCCGCCGTGGCCGCATCGGTCGTGCTCGACCGCCTGGGGGACCAGGTCCGGACCGAGGACGTCGTCGAGTGGGACCCGGACCGCGGCGACCTGCGGGCAGTCCGACGTCGCACGTTGGGCGCGTTCACGATCGACCAGGAGGTGCTGCGCCAGCCTCCGGACGACCTGGTGGCTGCGGCGGTGCGCCAGGCAGTGGTCCAGGACATGTCGCTGCTCGGGCGCTGGGAGCAGGCGGCGACGCTGCGGGCTCGCGTGGCGTTCCTGCGAGCCACGCAGGGCGACGACTGGCCCGACTGGTCCGAGACCGCACTGGCCGCCTCGGTCGACGAGTGGCTCGGGCCGTTCCTGGGGAGGGCCCGGCGGCGCGCCGACCTGGCGCGCATCGACGTCGCCGGGGCGCTCGGCGCACAGCTGGACTGGGCGCACCGCCGTCGCCTGGACGAGCTCGCGCCCACCCGATGGCAGCTGGCCGGCGGGCGCGCGGTCGCACTCGAGTACGGGACGCTCGGGGGCGACCCGGGCTCGGTGACCATGTCGGTGCGCCTCCGCGACCTGCTCGGGACCGACGTGCACCCGACGGTCGCCGGGGTGCCGGTGAGCGTCGAGCTGCTGTCACCCGCGGGTCGGCCCCTGCAGCGCACCGCCGACCTTCCGGGCTTCTGGCGCGGCAGCTACGCACAGGTCCGCGCGGAGATGCGGGGTCGCTACCCCAAACACCCGTGGCCGGAGCGACCGTGGGAGCCCATGTGAGAGCGACCTTGGGAGCCCAGGTGAGCGCGACCTTGGGAGTCGCGCTGAGCTCGTCAGTCGGGCAGCGGGTAGTCGGGGCCGAGGGGCTCGTAGTCGGCCCAGTCGTCGGCCCCCGGCATCGGCGTGTCGTGCACGGCGGCGTCGAGGCGGTCGAGGTAGTAGTGCCACCCCGGGCCGATCGAGGTGGCGTCGTAGGGCTCGGCCAGGCGGTGCACGAACACCAGCGTGGTGACGCCGTCCGACTCGGTGAGCTCGACCGACAGCGGCCAGGCACCGTCGGGGCTGGGCAGCACCACGGCCACCCGGCGGGGCTCGTCGCACTCGACGAGCTCGGCGGGCTGGAACTCGCCGTCGCCCTCGATCGGGGCGATCTCGATGGTGCCGGTCGACGGGTCGCCGCGCCAGGTGCCGAACCACGTCGAGAGCTCGTCGGGGTCGGTGACGGCGGCCCAGACCCGCTCGATCGGGTCGGGGAACGTGCGGACGAACTCCAGGCGCATGCCCTGGTCGTCGCGCACGACGGCGCCCAGAGGTGAGCTGATGGCGGTCATGTGTGGTCCCCTTCCGGAGGCGTCGTAGCGGGCCGGGTGGCCGCCAGGTGGTCGTCGAGCAGGTCGAGCGCACCACGCCAGCGGCGGCGGTACGGCAGCAGCCAGTCGTCCAGCTCGCGCAGCGGTGCCGGATCGAGGCGGTAGAGCCGCTGCGGGCCCTGCGAGCGGACCTCGACCATGCCGCTCTCACGCAGCACCCGGAGGTGCTTCGACACCGCGGGCTGGCTCAACCCGACCTTCTCGACGAGCTCGCCGACCGACACCTCCCCGTCGCACAGCAGGTCGAGGATCTGGCGGCGGTTGGGTTCCGCCAGCACGGTGAACGTATCGAGCACGCACTCATATGACCACAGAGGCATATGCCTGTCAAGGCATGTGACCGAACCGGCAGACCCGGCGACGGCGGTCAGGCGTGGCGACGGTCATCAGGCGTGACGCAGCCACTTCCTGCCCGCCACGAGCCGCTGCTCGAGCTGCTCCAGGGTCGCCTCGGAGATCCTGCGGATGCCCGAGAGGCGGTTGAGCTCGGCGTTCACCTGGGGGTGGCTCCAGCCGGTGACGCGGACCAGCTCCCGGGCGAGATCCGCGTTGGCGTCTCGCAGCGCGACCTTGCGCTGGCGCAGCGTCAGGCCGCCGCCGTCCTCACCCGGACCGTGCGCCGCCGCCGGTCGCGGGGCGGCGCCGCCGGGCAGCGGCGGTGGGAGCAGGACCAGGTCGACGCCCGGTTCGTCGCGCCCGTCGCGCAGGTCACCGTCGGGGTCCTCGCCGAACACGCCGTCGTCGGGGTGCTCGTCGTTCGCGCCGCCATGACCCGAGTCCCCCAGCGCGACCGAGCCGATGACGGCGAACAGGCTCATCTGCTCGTCGTCGCCGAGGTCGATGGCGTCGAGCTCGGGCTCGGCCTGCACCACCGACTCGTCCGACTGGGTGCGCTTGCGCAGGCTGTGGCGGCGCTGCTCGGCGAGGCTGGCGGCGAAGTGACGCAGGCGCGGGTCGTCGGGCAGGAAGAAGTACGCCTTCTGTCGCGGCACCCCCCTGGTCCACCGCACCACGCGACCGACGGCCTGGCGGAAGAACAGCTCCGTGGTGGTGGTCGTCGCGAAGACCGCGATGCGCAGGCGCGGGATGTCGACCCCCTCGGAGACCATGCGCACCGCGATGATCCACGGCTGGTCCGAACGGGCGAAGGCGGCGATCTTGGACGATGCCGTCGGGTCGTCGGACACGGCCACCACCGCACGGACACGGTGACGGCGCTCCATGAGCTCGGCGATGGCCTGCGCGTGCGCCTGGTCCATCGCGATGATCAGCCCCGCGGCGTCAGGGTGGTGGCGGCGCAGCTCCATCAGCCGCTCGTGGGCCTGGTCCAGCACCGTCGGCAACCACTCGCCCTCGAGCGACAGGGCCGTGCGCAACCGCTGGTTGGCGAGCTCCCGGGGCAGTTCGTCCTCGAAGGTGGCCGCCACCACGTCACCCGACGGCGCCACCCACTCCATGAAGCCGTTGATGCGTGGGAAGTACACCGGGCGCACGACGCCGCTGTCGGCGAGCGCCTCGCCGTAGCCGTACTCGTAGTCGGAGCGGGCCTCGTCGACGTGGTAGTCGACGAAGGGGATGGCCGAGGTGTCCGAGCGGAACGGGGTGCCCGACAACGAGAGCCGGCGCCCGGCGTGCTCGAACGCGTGCAGCACCGCGCTGCCCCAGGAGCGGTCGTCGGCCGCATGGTGGATCTCGTCGAAGATCACGAACGCACCCCGCGACAGCGGCGCCAGCGCACGCGACGAGGTCGACACCTGCTGGTAGGTCGTGACGATGCCGTGCATGTCGGCCGGCAGCTCACCGTCACGCGAGGACCACTCGGGGTCCAGGTGCAGCCCGAAGCGCAGCGCCGCGTCGGCCCACTGGTGCTTGAGGTGCTGGGTGGGCGCAACGACCACCACGCGTCGCCCGGGATGCTCGCCCAGGTCCTGCACCGCCGCGGTGAGCGCGAACGTGGTCTTGCCCGCACCGGGCGTCGCGACCGCCAGGAAGTCGGTGCGCTCGGACAGGCTGAACGCGTCGAGCGCCTCGGACTGCCAGGGGCGCAGACGGATGCGTGTGGGTCGGATGGCGGCGGGGCCGGCGGCGGTCGCGTTCGTCACGGTCGTCCGGATGTGGGCACTGGCCAGGTCCTCGGGAGGTCGGGGAGGATTAGCTTAGGGAAGTCCGCCGGGGGGTCCGGACGGTCGCCGAGTCCGGGGGGACACCATGGCCATGCTCGAATCGACCGCTCCGGTCGACCCGGAGCTGCTCAACGACGAGCCGCTGTGGGCCAACGGATCCACCGCCCGCGCCGAGGTGTTCCGGCGCCTCCGCGACGAGGCACCGGTGGTGTTCCTGGCCGAGCCCGAGATCCCCACCTTCGACAAGGGCCCCGGCTACTGGTCGCTCACCCGCTTCGACGACGTGATGCACGTGTCACGACACCCCGACCTGTTCTGCTCGGGCAGCGGCACGAACATCGTGGACCTGCCGGTCGAGATCTCCGAGTTCATGGGCTCCATGATCAACATGGACGCACCCCGCCACACCCGCCTGCGCATGATCGTCAACCGGGCGTTCACCCCCAAGCGGGTGGCACGCATCGACCACGACGTGCGCGTGAAGGCACGCGAGATCGTCATGTCCGTCGCGGATCGTGGCGAGTGCGACTTCGTGCACGACATCGCGGCGCAGCTGCCGCTGCAGGTGATCTGCGAGATGATGGGCATCCCCCGGGAGTCGTGGGAGCGGATCTTCGAGCTCACCAACGTGATCCTGGGCGCCGGCGACCCCGAGCTCGCCCCGGACATGGCGACGCTCATGGGCGCCGTCATGGAGATGACCCAGATCGCCCACGCCGTCGGCGAGGACCGACGGGCGAACCCGACCGACGACCTGGTCTCCGCGATGATGCACGCCGAGGTCGACGGCGAGCACCTGGACCCGATGGAGATGGCCAGCTTCTTCATCCTGTTGTCCGCGGCCGGCAACGAGACGACCCGCAACGCGATCAGCCACGGCCTGCTGGCGCTCACGAACCACGAGGACCAGCGCGCGGTGTGGCAGTCCGACGTCGAGGGCGTCACCCCGACCGCCGTCGAGGAGATCGTGCGCTGGGCATCTCCGGTCGTGCACTTCCGGCGCACCGCCACCGCCGACACCGAGATCGGAGGGGTGGCGATCGCCGAGGGCGACAAGGTGGTCATGTGGTACGAGTCCGCCAACCGCGACGAGCGCCACTTCGACGACCCGTTCACCTTCGACGTGCGCCGGAGCCCCAACGACCACGTCGGCTTCGGTGCCGGCGGGCCGCACTTCTGTCTCGGGGCGAACCTCGCCCGCCGGGAGATCGGCGTCATGTTCGACGAGCTGTTCCGGTGGCTGCCGGACATCCACACGTCGTCGGAGCCCGACTACCTGTTCTCGTCGTTCATCCACGGCATCAAGCGGCTGCGCTGCGAGTTCACCCCCGCAGCGGTCGATCCGCTAGAAGACTGAGATGCCGCAGCTCCCCGAGGACTTCGACCCACATCCCGCCCGCGACGCGTCGCTCGCGTCCATGCGAGCCGTGGAGGCCGGCGACAAGGCGGCGTGGCTGTCGTTGTTCGCCCCGGACGCCGTCGTGGAGGATCCGATCGGCGAGTCGCCGATGGACCCGAGCGGGCAGGGCCACCGGGGCCTGGCCGCCATCGAGGCGTTCTACGACAACGTGATCGGACCGAACCAGGTGAGCTTCGTGATCGAGCGCAGCCACGCCGCCGGCAACGAGGTGGCGAACGTCGGCACCATCAGCACGGTGATGGGCGACTCGACGGTGCACACCGACCTGGTCGCCACCTACCGGGTGGACGACGAGGGCAGGGTCACCGCGCTGCGCGCCTACTGGTCGATCGACAAGCTGCGCTTCGGCTGAGCGCGCTCGTGACCCCTCCACGGCGACGGGCGCTCGCCGCCGGATTGGTCGTCTTCGGCGCACTCGCCGGCTGCGCTGGTGGCGACGGTGACGGAGAGGGCGATGGGGCGACATCGCCTTCGCGGACGGCGTCGCTGGCCTCCTACGACCTGTGCGACGCCGTCGGCGAGGAGCCGGCAGCGACCTTCCTGGGTGCGCTCGACGAGGACGAGAACGACGGCGGAGCGGTCGACGAGGTGCAGGGCAGGTCCACCGAGGCCGCGGCGGTGTGCGGCTGGTTCCTGGCGCCCATCGGCGACGCGACACCCGAGGGCGTCCTGGTCCGGGTCGAGCGGTTGGTCGCGGACGGCAACGAGGTGTGTCGGGCGGACCCCGAGGACGAGGTGGGTGAGCTGTCGGTGGGCGGCGGCCCACCGGACGGCGGGACGGGATGGGTCACGACCTCCGACGAGCGGGTCGAAGCAGCGCTGCAGACCGACGACTGGTGTGCCTACCTGCGTGGCCCTGCCGAGGTCGCGCCCGATCCGGACGTGGCGATCCACGCGTCGGCTGCCCTGCTCGGCGAGGTGATCAGCGGCTCCCGGACGCCGACTGAGCCGATCTCGCGCTGCCGTCCTCAGTCGTCGACGAGCACGCGGCGCACGGACAACGCCAGGCGCCGGCGCTTGCGGTCGATGTCGAGCACCTTCACCATGACCTGCTCACCGGGGGTGACGAGCTGGTCCGGCCGGTACCCAGGCACGTCCGACAGCTCCGTGATGTGCACCAGCCCCTCGGCGCCGTTGCTGTCGATCCGGGCGAACACGCCGTAGTCGACGACCCGCACGACCGTGGCGGACTCGACCGCCCCCACCTCGACCGCGGCGTACGGGTCGGGCTGTGTGGCCCGCAGCGACAGACCGATGCGTCGCTTCGAGCGGTTGACGTCGAGCACGACGACCTCGACCTCGTCGCCGATCGACACGATCGAGTCGATCGACTCCAGGCGACCCCAGGTGAGCTCGCTGCGATGGATGAGCCCCCGCGCGCCACCCAGGTCCACGACGGCGCCGTACTCGGCGATGCTGACCACCCGACCGGTCGCCCGGGCGCCAGGCTCGAGCGAGCGGAGCAGCTCCTTCTCCGCGGCGCGCCGTCGACGACGCTGCAGGTCGCGGATGGAGACCACGATGCGGTCCGACGGACGGTCGACCTCGGTCACCAGCACCTCGACCTCGGTGCCGACCAGCGCCGCGGCGTTCTGCCCGGCACCGTCGCCCACCAGCGACGCCGGGAGGAACCCGCGCAGACCGACGTCGACCACCGCACCGCCCTTGACCAGCTTGGTGACCGTGCCGGTCAGCGGCGTGCCGTCCGCGAGCGCCGCCTCGACGCGTTCCCACGCGCGCTGCTTGCGGGCCCACGCGACCGACAGGACCGCTCGCCGACGCGGATCGTCACGCGCCAGCAGCGCCGCGTGGACCTCGTCGCCGACCGCCACGGTGCCGTCGAACTCCCGCCGTGGGATGACGCCGGTGCGTCCGTCCGCCAGGCGGACCTCCACCTCGTCGTCCGCGACGGACGACACGGTCACCTCGACGATCTTGCCGACCGTCACCCCGGCCCCCTGGGGCCGCTCCGGCGATGCCGGCATCGGCCCCGACGACGAGGGCGTGGGCACGACGGCACCCGCCGGCGCCGACTGACCGATCACCGGACGCGCCGTCTCGACCACCGCAGGCTCCGGCGCTGCTGCCTCGGGCTCAGGGGTCGGCGCTGCCTCGGGCTCAGGGGTCGGCGCTGCCTCGGGCTCAGGGGTCGGCGCTGCCTCGGGCTCAGGGGTCGGCGCTGCCTCGGTGTGCCCCGACTCGGGGGTCGGTCGTGGGTCCTCGGCCGGCTGCTCGTCGTCGGGCTGCTCCGCGGCTTCGGTGGACATCACAAGGCTCACTTCCGTGGGCGTCAGCGGGCCGGCGCCCGCCGGGCGGTAGGGGCGTCACCCTACCGAAGCGCCCCGTGCGATGACCCCGAGACCGATGTCGCCGCAGATCAGCGGCACCGCTACCGTGATCGCGCACACGACGACAGGGGGGGATGCCCAGTGGAACCGTACGGGTTGGATGACGAGGTCTGGGTCGGCTCGATGCTGTTCACGCTGGTCGACCCGAATCCGGGGCACGAGGTCGCCTACAACCGCTGGTACGAGCGGGACCACCTGTACTCGGGCTGCATGGTGGGCCCCTGGCTCTTCGCCAACCGCCGCTGGGTCGCCACCCGCCCGCTGAAGGACCTGCGCTACCCCACCGACGTCCCGGCGGAGGACGCCGTCGCCGACCCGGTCGACCGTGGGTCGTACCTGGCCACCTACTTCATCCACAAGGGCCACGAGGCCGAGCACTTCGCCTGGGCCAACAAGCAGGTCTTCGAGCTGTACTCCAACGGTCGCGGGTTCGAGGAGCGCACCCACGCGCACACCTCGCTCTACTTCATCGTCGGCGAGGACCACCGCGACCCGGACGGCGTGCCGTCGCACATGGCGCTCGACCACCCCTACGCCGGCCTGGTCAGCGTGCACGTCGATCGGGCGGACGGCGTCGCGCACCCCGAGTTCGCCGAGTGGTTCCGCTCGACCGCCGCACCCGTGCTCTTCGCGGACGGTGCCGACGGGAGCACCTCCCCCATCGACCAGGTGTTGCACTGGCGCCCGATCATCCCGAAGGGCGAGGAGGGCAACGCGCCGATGAAGCTCGGCACGGGCCCGGGCACCCGCCAGCGCAGCATGCAGCTCATGTTCCTGACGAGCGAGCCGAGCGCCGCGTGGGACCGCATCCAGGACTACACGGACCGGGTCCAGGAGTCGGGGCTCGCGACCGTGCGGCTCGCTGCGCCGTTCATCCCCACCATCCCGGGCACCGACACCTACACCGACCAGCTCTGGTGACCCAGGCCCGATGACGCGTCAGCGATGACGGAGCCAGCCGAGCCGGACGACCGGCGCGGTGTCCTGCTCGGCGTCGCGGCGTACGGGCTGTGGGGGCTGTTCCCCCTCTACTTCCACCTGCTCGACAGCGCCTCGGCGGTCGAGGTGCTCTGCCACCGGATCCTCTGGAGCCTGGTGGTGCTCGCCGCGTTCCTGGCGCTCCGGGGTCAGCACGGTTGGCTCTCGGAGCTGCGCGCCGATCGGCGCCGGCTCCTGCGGTTGGGCGCCGCAGCCGTGCTGATCGCGATCAACTGGGTCGTCTACGTGTGGGCGGTCGGCGAGGACCGGGTCGTCGAGGGCGCGCTCGGCTACTTCATCTGCCCGCTGGTCACCGTCCTGCTCGGCGTCGGCGTCCTGCGCGAGCGCCTCCGCGCACTGCAGTGGCTGGCGGTCGCGCTCGGGGCCAGCGCGGTCGCGGTGCTCACCGCGGCGTACGGCCATCCCCCGTGGATCGCCCTGACCCTGGCCGTGTCCTTCGCCGCCTACGGCTTCATCAAGAAGCACATCGACATGCCCGCCGCGCACTCCCTCGCGGGCGAGACGGTGCTGCTCGCCCCGATCGCGCTCGCGGTGCTGGTCTGGCTCGAGGTCGACGGGCGCGCGGCGTTCGGCGCCGAAGGTGTCCGGATCAGCTTGCTGCTGGCCGGGACCGGGGTGATCACGGTGGTGCCGCTCGCGCTCTTCGCCGCCGCGGCGTCGCGGATCCCGCTGTCGATGTTGGGCCTGCTGCAGTACCTGACGCCCAGCACCCAGTTCGTCATCGCCGTCACGGTCTTCGCCGAGACCATGTCGCGCGAGCAGTGGCTGGGGTTCGGGCTCGTGTGGGCGGCACTGATCGTGCTGTCGTCCGACGCGGTGCGAACGCTGCGCGCCCGTCGCACCGACGAGGGGACCAACGAGGGGACCGACGAGGCGATCGCCGCTGCCGCCGCGGACCTCGGCTGATCAGCCGAGCAGGTGGTGCTCGGTGAGGAAGTCGATGGTGCGCGCCCAGGCCAGCTCCGTGGCGGCGGGATCGTGGTGCGACTCGACGCCTGCCTCGGCGAACCAGTGCCCGGTGCCGTCGTAGCGGTGCACCTCGACGTGCTTGTCCGACAGCAGCAGCCGGGCCTGCATCTCGACCAGCTCGTCGTCGCTCACCAGCGGGTCCGACTGGGCGAAGTGCCCCAGCACCGGGGCGGACAGGGTGTCGAAGTCGATGTTCTGCGCCCCGTAGTAGGCCACGACCGCACGGACCGAGTCCGGCTGACGGGTCGCCACCCACAACGCCCACGACGCGCCCATGGAGTAGCCCAGCACGGCGACCGGCGCCTCGGGCACCGCGCTGTGCGCCCGCAACGCCACGATGCTGTCGAGCACCAGGCGGGCGACGACGTTCGGGTCCGCCTCGGCCAGCAGGCGTCGCGCCTCGTCGCCGTCGGAGGGCACGACGCCATCGCACAGGTCCGGAGCCATGGCCGTGTAGCCGGCGTCGGCCAGGCGCTCGACCACGTCCTTGACCGAGCGGGTGAGGCCCCACCAGGAGTGCAGCACGAGCACGCCGGGGCCCGGACCGTCGTCGGGCTGCACCAGATAGGCGGCTCCTGAGGGGGCACCGTTGTCCATCTCCAGAGGCTGCCACGCCGGCCGCCGCCACGGTTACCGGCATCGGTCCGAGCCGTGCCAGCATGACGCCGTGACCGTCGTGGCAGTGCTCAACCAGAAGGGCGGGGTCGGCAAGACCACGATCACGCTGGGCATGGCGGCAGCCGCCCAGCGTGCAGGTGACCGCTGCCTGGTCGTCGACCTCGATCCCCAGGGCAGCGCCGGGTGGTCGCTGGGCGTCGAGGCGAGCGACGACCACCTGTCGGTCGGCGACGTGTTGCGCACCGGCGACCCGAAGGTGGCCCGGGCCGCCACGGTCGTGTCGGGCTGGGGTGACGGCGTCGACGTCCTGCCCGCGAGCGCCAACCTGATCGACCGCGAGGGCGACACCCGCGACGACGATGCACCGCTGCGCCTCCGCCGTGCACTCGAACCGATGCTCGGCGACTACCGCTTCGTGTTCGTCGACTGCGCGCCCAGCCTCGGCCCGACCACCCGCGCAGGTCTGGCGATGACCGATCGAGTGCTGCTGGTGGTCGAGCTCTCGGCGCTGTCGTTGCGCGGCGCGGATGCCGTGCTCGGCACCATCGAAGAGGTCTGGGCAGCGCACAACCCGACGCTCGACATCGGCGGCGTGGTGGTGAACCGCGCGCCCGCCGTGTCGTCGGAGGCGGCCCGCCAGGAGGCCGAGCTCAACCGGCTCATGGGCAAGCGCGCGGTGTGGCACCCCTTCGTGCCCCAGCGCACGGTGCTGAACGAGGCCGTCGGCGAGCGCGCGCCGATGCATGCGTTGGGGTACCGGGCTCGTGATGTGGTCGAGGTCTTCGACGCCCTGTACCGCAAGCTGGGCAGGGTCAGCCGAGCCGCGAGCTGACGCCCGGCGGGTGCGCCAACCGTGGCGCGAGGAGCACCACGCCCGCCCCGGCGACACCGGCGATCGCGAACACCACGACCAGCGCCGGGCGGTCGGCCAGACCGAGCCGGTCGCCCACGGTGACGACGACGCCCGCCAGTCCCGTACCCAGCGCGATGCCCAGGATGTCGGTCATCTGCAGCGCGGAGGTGGCCGCCCCGACCTGGCCCTCGGCCGCCTCGGCGAGGGTCACCGTCGACAGCGGGGCGTAGGCGGTGCCCATGCCCAGCCCGGCGAACGCGCCGGCCACGAACCACATCCCCACCGGGACCGCGGCGGACAACGAGACCGCCATGAGCGAGACGCCGACGATGATCGAGGCACCACCGAGCCGGACCAGTCGGGGCGCCCCCCACCGCTGGTGGAAGCGGGCCTGGGTCCACGAGCCGAGGGTCCACGCGAGCGACGACGCGGCGAGCACGAGCCCGGCGGCACGGGTCGTGGTGCCGCGCACGGAGGTCATGGCGAGCGACACGAACGCGTCGGCGGAGAAGAACGCGTAGGTGAGCACGCCACGGGTCATCACGGCCGCCGGGAGCGCCGGCACGGCGCGCAGCGTCCCTGGTGGGGTGAGCCGCCGGAAGGCCGGCAGCCCGATCCCGATCCCCACGGCCGCCACCACGACCCCGAGCGCGACCGCCTCACTGCCCAGGCCGCCGAGCACCAGCGCTGCGCCCAGTGCGATCATCGCGACCGAGCCGAACGGGGTGCGGGCGGCGTCGCCCTCGGTCGCGGGGGTGTCGACCGTCGCCACGGCCGGCACGCCCATCGCGGCCACCGCCAGCACCACGGGGATGAGACCCAGGAACACCCAACGCCACCCGAACCGCTCGGCCACCTCGGACGCGAGCAGCGGCGACACCAGCGACGGCACGACCCAGGCGGTCGACATCACTGCGAACACGCGTGGTCGGAGCTCGGCCGGGAAGCCCCGCCCGACGCACACGTACGCGACCGCCGGCACGACGCCCGCGCCGAGGCCCTGCAGGAACCTCCCCAGCACCAGCACGACCATGTCGGGTGCCAGGCCGCCGATCGCCAGGCCGGCGAGGAACACCGCGACGCCGACCGCCATGGGTCCGACGGGTCGCACCCGGTCGACCGCCCGTCCACCGACCACGACCCCGATCAGCGTGCCCAGGTAGAAGGCGCTGAAGACCCAGCCGTACAACCACAGGTCACCCAGGTCGGCCTCGACCACCGGCATGACCGTGCTGATCGCCATCGACTCGACCGCGACCACCGTGATCAGGCAGACGATGCCGGCCAGCAGCAGCCGGTGCGCGGGGTCCCACAGACGCGCCGGAGGGGCGCCGTGGGACTCCACGGGCGCCCCTCCGGACACGGTCATCGGTTGTGGCCGAGGTGCAGCGGTGTGCTGCGGTCAGCCGGCCATGTTCTGGGCCACGAAGTCCCAGTTCAGCAGGCTGTCCAGGTAGGTCGAGATGTAGTTCGGCCGGGCGTTGCGGAAGTCGATGTAGTAGGCGTGCTCCCACACGTCGATCGTCAGCAGCGCCTTGGAGCCGTGCTTCATCGGCAGATCGGCGTTGGAGGTCTTCATGATCTCCAGGCCGGAGCCGGAGTCGACCAGCCAGGCCCAGCCGGAGCCGAACTGTGTGGTCGCCGCCTCGGCGAACTTCGCCTTGAACTCGTCGTAGGAGCCGAACGCGGAGTTGATCGCATCCGCGACCTCACCGGTCGGCGCCCCGCCGCCGTCGGGCGACATGGAGCTCCAGTAGAAGGTGTGGTTCCAGACCTGGGCCGAGTTGTTGAACAGTCCACCGTCGCTCTTCATGATGACGTCGGTGAGCTCGGCGTTCTCGTACTCGGTGCCCTCGACCAGCTTGTTCAGGTTGGTCACGTAGGTCTGGTGGTGCTTCCCGTAGTGGTACTCCAGCGTCTCGGCGGAGATGTGGGGAGCCAGTGCGTCCTGCGCATACGGCAGCGCGGGGAGTTCGAAGGCCATCGGTACGTCCTCTCGGGATCGTTGTCGTCGTCAGGCGGAACTTACCCCACGGGCTGGATCAGATGAACCAGCCGAGGATGCGCAGCAGCGCCAGGAGGTTGTTGACCTCGGCCTGCGTGCAGCCGGTGCTGACCAGGGCGACGATCGCGGCGAGTGCCGTCATCGTGCTGGCGCTGCGCAGGCGGGTGGTCGAGGTGGTGGTCGTGGTCGCCATGGTGGTCCCCCCAGAGGAAACGTTGAAGTGGTGCAGGGAACCTACCCATCACCTGAACCCAGTTCAACCCTTGCGTGGCGCAGCGTCGCCGTCGCCTGCGGTCGGCACGAACCGGACTGCCACCTGGGCGACGACGAGCACGCCCGCCATGGCCCACCACACCGCCGTGGGCGGGTACGCCAGGTCGAAGAAGGTCGCGACGGGCGGGACCACGAGGGCCAGCGCCGTCGCGACCGCCATGGCCGCGACGAGCCCCCAACGCCACGCCGGCAGCGTCGAGGTCAGCCGGATCAGGAGCCCCAGGCCGACCCCCAGCAGCGTGACGGTCGCGGCGGTGCGCGACTCGGTGAGCGTGGTCCCCTCGACCGATCGGGCGACGAAGTACACGGTCAACGCAGCCGTGCCGGCGATGACGCCGGCGGGGATGGCGAACTGCACGACCCGCGGGAGGAACCCCGGCCGCGCCCGTCGTGCGTCGGGCGCGAGCGCCAGGACGAACCCGGGGATGCCGACGCTCAACGTGCGCACCAACGTCAGGTGGCGCGGCAGGAACGGGAACTCGACGCCGGCGAGCGAGATGACCGCCGCCATCAGCACGGCGTAGACCGTGCCGTAGATGAACAGGTTCGCCGCCCGTTCGACGCTGTTCATGACGCGCCGTCCCTCGGCGAGCACGCTGGGCAGCGACGAGAAGCGGTCGTCCATCAGCACCAGCTGCGCGACCGACCTGCTCGCCTCCGACCCCGAGCCCATCGCGATGCCCATGTCGGCGTCCTTGAGCGCCAGGACGTCGTTGACGCCGTCGCCGGTCATGGCGACCACGTGGCCGCGTGCCTGCATGGCGAGCACCATGGCGCGCTTCTGTCGTGGGGTGACCCGACCGAACACGGCGTTCGCCTCGACCACGTCGGCGAGCTCGTCGGGGTCCTCGGGCAGCTCGCGGGCGTCGACCCCCACCTCCGCGCCCGGCACGCCCGCTCGGCGCGCCACCGCGGCGACCGTGCCGGGGTGGTCCCCCGAGATCACCTTGAGCGCGATGCCCTGGGCGCTGAAGTACTCGAGGGTCTCCTCGGCGTCGGGCCGGACCTCGTCCTCCAACAGGACCAGCGCGACCGGCGACAGCGCCTCGGGCAGCTCCTCCCCCGCCATCGTCGTCGCGGTGGCGACGAGCAGCACGCGGCGACCGCGGTCGGCCTGCGCGGCGACCCGCGCGGCCACGGCGGGATGGCGGTCGCCGAGCAGCAGCTCGGGCGCACCGAGGTAGACCGCCAGCGGACGTGTCAGCGTCGGGTGCTCGAACCGCGCGGCGGACCACTTGCGCGCCGAGCTGAACGGCACGGACTCGACGACCTGCCACGGCGGCGGCGAGCTCGAGGCCTCGACGACGGCGGCGAGCGTCGGGTTCGGATCGGGGTCCGCCGCGGCGACGGCGGCGAGGAGCTGGTCCGCTGGTGGGTCCGCCGCGCCGTCGAGCGCCTCGACGTCGGCCACCACGACGCGACCGGTGGTGATCGTGCCGGTCTTGTCCAGGCACAGCAGGTCGACCCGGGCGAGCAGCTCGACCGAGGCGAGCTCCCGCAGCAGCGCCTGGCGCCGGGCGAGCGACACCACGCCCGCCATGAAGGCCAGGCTCGTCAAGAGCACCAGGCCGTCGGGCACCATGGCGACGCTCGCGGCGACGACCCCCGACAGCGCGTCCTGCCACCCGTCGCCCGTGCGCAGGAGCCGCCAGAACAGCACCAGCGCCACCGGTGGGATCAGGAGCATGAGGAACCGCAGGATCCGGTTGACCCCGCGCCGCAGCTCCGAATCGACGAGGGTGAACCGCCGTGCCTCCTCGGCGAGCGACGCCGCGTACGAGTCGGCGCCCACCTTCACCGCACGGTAGGAGCCGCCGCCGACGGCGACGAAGCTGCCGGACAGGACCTGCGCGCCGACGGGCTTGTGCACCGGCTCGGACTCGCCGGTGAGCAGCGACTCGTTCAGCTCGAGGCCCCGCGACTCGACCACCTCGCCGTCGACGACCACCTGGGCGCCGGGCGTGAGCACCAGCAGGTCGTCCTGGACCACCTCGTCGACCTCGAGGTCGACCTCCCCGCCGTCGCGCCGCGCCCGCGCGTGCGGGGCGGTCAGCACGGCGAGTCGGTTGAGCGCGGCGCGGGCCCGGAGCTCCTGTGCGATCCCGATCACCGAGTTCGACACGATCACGCCGGCGAACAACATGTCGGGGCCGAGCCCATCGGCCAGGACGACCAGGACGAGCAGCACCCCGATGATCCCGTTGACCGGGGTGAGGACGTTGGCCCGCACGATCTCGCCGAGCGTGCGCGTCGGCGCGCGCGGGACGCGGTTCACCCGACCCGTCGCCACCCGTACGGCGACCTCGGCACCGCTCAGCCCGTCGAGCGGGGTCGCGTCGCTCACGGCTCGACGACCGGCGCTGCAGGGTGCGACGGGTCGCGGCGCTCCTCGATCCATGCGTCGAGGCGCTCCCACCAACCGAAGAGCCATTCGACGCGTTCGTCCTCGTCGATCGGCACGTCCTCGTGGCGCACGGTCCAGTAGGACAGTCGCACCTCTCGGTCCATGGGCAGCCCGCGCCACAGGTCGGCGGCGCTCGACAGCTGCTCCAGGCCGGTGTGCGCGACGAAGAGCACGTCCGCGCCCGGACACGCGTCGATGGCGGCGAAGGCCCCGCTCGGTCGGGGCGGCAGCAGGTGCGCCAGTCCCCTGGCACGTTCGGCGGCGGCAGCGTGGCCGGCGTCCTCGAGACGCTCGATCGCCCTGGTGCGTCGCCGTTCGGTGAAGTTGCCGCCCTCCGGGAACAGGATCAGCGCGCCGTCCGGCTCGAGGCCGCCGGCGAGCTCGGTGATCGACGCGACGACGCCGGCGTCCGGCGGAGGGTTCGGCGAGATGAACCGGTTCGGGAGCCGGTTGAGCACGATGTCGATGCAGGGGTCGAACTGCAGGAGGTCCTTCAGCACGATGCGCGGACGGCGCTGGTAGGTGTTGACCAACAGGTGCACCAGGATGAACGAGTCGCCGGCACCCGCGTGGCGGCTGAACACGAGCACCGGCCTCCGGGAGGGCGCGACGTGGTCGAGCGCCAGGTCGTCGGGCACCGTCTCGCTCACCAGCGACAGGCCGAGCACCCGCTTGGCGGAGCCCACCAGGCCGCGCAGGTACCACCCCACCAGCCGGACGTGGGCCCGCTGGAACCGATCGCTGCGCAGGCGCCATCCGAACCCGCTCAGGACCCACAGCGTGAGCAGCGCGAAGATCCCCATGCTCTCGCGCACCAGGTAGACGAGCAGGAACCAGAACAGCCGCAGCGCCCTCCAGCGCCCCGGCAGGAACCGCACCAGGAAGGCCAGCACCAGCACCACCACGGGTGTGGCCGCGAGCACCAGCGCCGTGCCGGCGACGATCGCCGGCGCGAAGAGCACGCGTCGCAACGCGCGGGGCGGCAGGACCAGCGTCACGACGGCCTCATGACCGGCGCCGCTCCAGGTAGGCGGTGCTGGCCTGCTCGGCGCGCTCGATCCGCCCGGCGATGTCGGAGAAGTCGCGGTAGCGCAGCTGGCGCAGGTCGTTGAACCGCACCGGCTCGCTCCCGGTGGGCAGCACGTGGACCTCGACCCCCTCGGGGCGGGTCGCCATGGCGGTGGCGAAGCTGTGGCGGCGTGCGATCTCGAACGCGACCAGCGCCACCTCGTGGGGCCGCCGCGGCACCTCGAGCGGCTGCTCGATCCTGCCGACCTGGAGCACGAAGATGCGCGTCGCACCCAGCTCGATCGCCCGTCGCACCGGGATGGAGTCGACGATGCCGCCGTCGAGGTAGTGCAACCCCTCGATGCGCACGGCGGGCAGCAGTCCGGGCACCGCGCACGAGGCGAGCACCGCGTCGACCGCTGGGCCGCGGTCGAACCAGGTCGCCTCCGCGGTCTCGATGCATGCGGCCACGCACTGGAACGCGACGTCGAGGTCCTCGAGTCGCGGAGCCTCGAGCGTCCGCTCCAGGAGGCGGCGCAGCGGCTCGTTCGAGTGCAGGCTGGTCCGCGTCGTGGCGACGTGGCGCACCCGGTCGACGAGCCGTCCGCCGAACACCCCGCTGCGGTCGACGTCGATCCAGAGCTGGCGCAGCCGATCGACGCCGGCCAGGTCGGGCGACGCCGCGATCGCGACGCCGTTGATCGCACCGATCGACGTGCCCAGCACCAGGTCGGGGCGGATGCCGGACCCGATGAGCGCGGCGAGCATGCCCACCTCGGCGGCCCCGAGCCGTCCACCGCCGCCGAGCACGAGGGCGGTCCTGGCATCGGTCCCCATGGTCGACGATCGTCCCACACGCGGAGCTAGCCTCCGCGCCATGCGGCGTCACGGCGAGGTCCACCACTCGGGGCGCTCCAACTGGCTGCGTGCGACGGTGCTGGGCGCCAACGACGGACTGCTGTCGACCGGCGCGCTGCTGCTCGGTGTGGTCAGCGCCGGCGCCGGACGTGCCGCCGTGCTCACTGCGGGCATCGCCGGGGTGGCCGCGGGCGCCGCCTCCATGGCCATGGGCGAGTACGTCTCGGTCAGCACCCAGCGCGACACCGAACGAGCGGATCGGGCGACGGAGACCATGGAGCTGGCCGCCGACCCGGATGGCGAGGCCGCGGAGCTGACCTCGATCTACGTCGCCAGGGGGCTGACGCCGGAGCTCGCCCGACAGGTGTCCCGCCAGCTCATGGACGCCGACGCGCTCGGCGCCCACCTGCGCGACGAGCTCGGCATGACCGACTCGTCACGGGCACGTCCCCTGCAGGCGGCGGTGTCGTCGTTCGTCAGCTTCGCGGCCGGTGCCCTGGTCCCGATGGCGGCCGCGGCGCTCGGCTCGCCGTCCATGCGAGGCGTCGCGGTGACGGTCGCGACGCTGGTCGGCCTGCTGGCGCTCGGCGCGTCGGGCGCACGACTGGGCGGCGCGCCGATGCCTCGGGCGTCGCTGCGAGTCGGCGTCGGCGGCGCGCTGGCGCTGGGCCTCACGTTCGGCGTCGGCGCCCTCGTGGGCACTGCCGTCTGAGCGCCGGCATCTGGGGCCGGACACGCAACGGGCCGCGCTCCCCGGAGGGAGCACGGCCCGATCGGCCACGATCGGGATCAGCAGCCGCTGCCGGCCCAGGCGGAGCGACCGCCGTTGTTGTAGAGCCACAGGGCGACGGCATCCTGGACGTACCAGGGAGCCTGCGACGCACGGGCGTAGCCAGAGTGTCCTGCTCGACCGGACACGTTGCGCCAGGTGCTGTCGAGGAACTGGTAGGCGCCGGACGCGGAGCTCGAGGGGTTCTGGGCGCCGTAGCCGTTGATGTGGGGGTAGGCGCCACGGTCGGACTCGTGCTGGCGCACACAGGTCAGGAACGGGTGACGCTGCACCGCTCGGCGGTCGTTCTCGATCGAGTCGACGACCTGGTTGACGATCACGGCCTTCTGCCACTTGACCTCGTCGTCGCTCACCCGGCCGTCGTTGTTGAAGTCCGGGACCCAGCTCTCGACGGGACCGGTGGGGAAGCAGCCGGTCGCGACGACCGTCAGGAGGACGGCACCGGCCAACACGCCCATGCGCCGCGTGCGGCGGGTGGAACGCGCTGTCGGCGCCTCCGGACTGCTCTCGGTGGTGGTGGAACTCTGGTGCATCTCTCGCCCTCTTCGTTCATCGGCGCCGGATCCTTCCGGCGGGGTCGGCGACAAGTATGACGAAATCCGCACGATGTCGTAACACTCTTCGGGGACTTTGTGACCGATTGCACAAACGGTGTCCAGTGGCGACTTGCATCCCACGTTCGCACTCCACTAGACGCCCCCACCTGGGTTGGCCCGGACGCGCAGATGCCCGCCGTTCCAGCGATCTGGGCGCCCGAAGCGTCCGGCAGCGGGTTCTCGGAACACAGCGGATCGACGACCTCGGCATGTGTCGGCGCTGTTTCGGGCGGCGAGAAAAACGCCGACGGCGGGGCCCGTGGGACCCCGCCGTCAGCCGTGTGTCGCCGCGTGAGCGGCGATTCTGTTACGGAGTCGTCACGCTGCCTCCCGGCCCACCGCGTCGTCAGGCGGTGGTCGCGCCGTTGTTCCAGATGCGAAGGCTGAGCCCGGCTGCGCCGGTCGAACCGGTGGCACCGGACGGCGCCCCCGACCCCGTGCCGCCACCGCCGGGGCACGAGCTGCCCGCCAGCTGGCAGTTGCCACCAGGTCCGCCGGACCCTGCCGCACCGCCGGCACCACCCGCGCCACCTGCGCCGCCGGATCCCGCGGTGCCCTTGGTCAGCGTGCCGCCGCTGACGCCCAGCGTCCCGGTGCCGGTGTGGAACACGGTGATCGAGGGACCGCCAGCGCCGCCTCCGGCACCGCCACCACCACCGCCGCCACCGGCGCCGCCGCCGCCACCACCGCCGGTCGCTTCACAGCAGCTCTTGTTGCCGCCGCCACCACCGTTGCCGCCCTTGCCCCCTGCGCCGCCCTGGGCACCGGCGCCGCCCTGGGCACCGCTCCCGCTGGTCAGCACCGAGTTGCTCACGGTCGCCGAGGAGTTCTGGGCGTAGACGGCGAAGGAGCCACCGCCGAACGTGCCGGCGTTGGTCGATCCCGCACCGGCGGCGCCGCCGCCACCGCCCGCACCGCCACCGCCACCGGAGGCGCTGGCGGACGAGCCGCCGCCGCCACCACCACCACCGGCACCGACGGACCCCGCGCCGCCGCTGCCGCCGTTGACGCCGACCCAGGTGGTCGAGGCGCTGTTGGCGGCGTTGGTGCCGGGCGCACCCGGTGCACCCGAGCCGCCGGCTGCGCCGCCGCCACCACCACCGGGACCGGAGCCGCAACCGAACAGCGAACCGCAGCCGCCGTTGCCACCGCCTGCCCCGCCGCCGCCTGCCTCACCCGAGGAGCCGCCGCCGGAGTAGTTGCCACCGGTCCCGCCGTTGCCGCTCCGGGTCGTCCCCGACCCGCCGCACGAGCCCGGACCGCTCCCGGGCGAGCTGGCACCGCCGGCGCTCGAGCCGTTGCCGCCGTTGCAGCCACCGCTGGCCGAGGCCGGTGCCGAACCGCCGGCACTGCCGGCCACACCGGCCGCAGCGCTGACCGTCGACGAGGTGATGGTCACGTTGGACCCGCCGATCGCCCTGACGCCGTAGGCCGAGGACCCGGCGCCCGAGGGCGTGCCGCTGGTGACCGTCAGTCGGGTCAGCGCGACGGTGCTGGCACCCTGGACGAGCACACCGGTCGCGTTGGCACCGTTGCTCCCGACGATGGTCAGATCGACGAGGGACGCGCCCGCGGTCGCCCCGTTCACCGTGACGGTGCCGTTGAGCGTGGTGGTGCCGGACCGACCGGCGAACCCGGGCGTGTACCCACCCCGCACGGTGGTCGATCCGCTCAGGGTGAACCCGGCCCCGTAGGTGCCGCTCGCGACCTGCACGACCGTCCGTCCGTTGGCGGCGGCGTTGGCCGCGCCCTGGGCGACGGTCGCGCACGGCGCGGCCGGCGAACCGCACGAGGCGTTGTCGGCACCGCCGGGCGACTGGACGAAGGTCGTCTGCGAGAGCGTGCCGTCGACGCCGTCGCAGTTGGTGTCCTTGCCGGCCGAGTCGAGCGTGTCGGGCGCACCCGGGTAGGTGCTCGGGTCCGCGTCGTTGCAGTCCGCCGGCGGCTGGGCGCCGTCACCGTCGTCGTCGACGTAGACCGTGATCGACACCGTGGCGGCCGGGGACGACTTGCCGCCGGCATCGGTCACGACCAAGGACGCCGTGTAGGTGCCGACCGCGTAGGTGTGGGTCGGGTTGGCCAGCGTCGACGTGCCGCCGTCGCCGAAGTTCCAGGCGTAGGTCAGCGCGGCGCCCTCCGGGTCGGCCGAGGCGCTGCCGGTGAAGCTGACCAGCAGCGGGCGAGGGCCGCTCTGCGGGGTGGCCCCGACCGCCGCCGTCGGCGGCTGGTTGAACGCGACGACGATCACCACCGAGGCGGTGTCGGTCGTCCCGAAGTCGTCGGTGACCGTCAGCGTCGCCGTGTAGGTGCCCGGCGTCGAGTAGGTCGTCGTCGGGTTCGCCACCGTCGACGAGGTGCCGTCACCGAAGTCCCACATGCGGGTCACGATCGTGCCGTCGGGGTCGACCGAGCCGACCGACGAGAACGCCACGACCAACGGCTGGAGGCCGGTCGTCGGGGTGGCCGAGGCGACGGCGGTCGGCGCCTGGTTCGGCGTGATGGTCAGCGTCTGGGTGGGCACCGTCACGCTCGCACCTGCGTTGTCGGTCACCGTCAGCGTGGGGGTGTACGTGTTGGCCAGCAGATAGGTCTTCGAGGGGTTCGGCACCGTCGACGTGGTCCCGTCGCCGAAGTCCCACAGGTAGGAGGTGATGGTGCCGTCGCTGTCGCTGGTGCCGGCCGAGGAGAACGTGATCGGCACGCCGACACGGGCCGAGGTGGTGCCCGCCGTGGCGGCCACGGTCGGGGGCACGTTCGGGATCGGGTCGACGTCGATCGACACCGTGGCCGAGTCGGTCTCGCCCTCGAGGTCGGTGACCGTCAGGGTGGCGGTGTACTCGCCGACCGCGCTGTAGGTGTAGGTGGGGTTGGCGCTGGTCGAGCCGTTGCCGTCACCGAAGTTCCAGCTGTAGCCGGTGATGCCGCCATCGACGTCGACCGAGCCGACCGAGGAGAACTGCACCGTCAGCGGCACCTGCCCGCCCGTGACGTTGGACGATGCCACGGCGGTCGGTGCCTGGTTCGCGTTGACCTGCACGGCGACGGTCGTGGCGTCGGTGCTGCCGTTGTCGTCGGTCACGGTCAGCGTCGCGGTGAAGGGCCCCGCTGCGGTGTAGGTGTGCGACGGGTTCGCCTGGCTCGACGTGGCGCCGTCGCCGAAGTCCCAGCTGTACGAGGCGATCGTGCCGTCGGGGTCCGACGAGCCGGCCGAGGAGAACGCGACGACTAGGGGCACCTTGCCGGAGGTGGGCGTGGCGGCCGCGGCTGCGGTCGGCGACAGGTTGGGGTCGACCTGGACGGTGGTGGACGCGGTGTCCTGGGCCCCGTCGTCATCGGTCACGGTCAGCGTGACCACCTTGGGGCCGACGGTGGTGAACGTGTGGTCGGGGTCGGCCACGGTCGAGGTGGCGCCGTCGCCGAAGTCCCAGCTGTAGGACGCGACGCTGCCGTCGGCGTCGGTCGACCCGGAGCCGGTGAAGGACACGGCGAGCGGCACGCGGCCGCTCTGGGGGTCGGCGTCGATCGTCGCCGCCGGCGGCTGGTTGACCGCGATCACTTCGATCGTCCGGCTGGCCGTCGCCGTGCGGTTGCTGTTGTCGGTCACCGTCAACGTGGCGGTGTAGGTCCCGGCGGTCACGTAGGTGTGCGTGGCAGTGGGACCGCTCGCGGCCGGCGAGCCGTCACCGAAGTTCCAGCTGTAGGCGGTGATCGTGCCGTCGGGGTCGGTGGATCCGGTCGAGGCGAACTCGACCTCGAGCGGCGCAGTCCCCGAGTCGGGGGCGGCCGCGATCACCGCGATCGGCGCCAGCCCGGTGGGGGTCGTCGTGGGTGGCACGCACGCTGCGGCCACCAGGCCGAGCGCGGACAGCAGGCACAGCAGTGCCGGACGGACGGTACGCATCTTGATCCCCCTACCGTTCCGCATCGCCTCGAGCGGAACCGCAGAAGTCTGACCATGATTCAGTGATTTCGCAAGAGGAACGTTCACCCGCTCCGAGGGCGCTTGACGTCATGGATCACGTGCAGCTGCTCGAGCACGACCAGGACGTACCAGGTGGCGTCGATCTCCCACCAGCGCAGGCCCTGTCGGGCGACGTACGCCGCCTTGTGGTGGTTGTTGTGCCACCCCTCGCCCATCGTCAGCAGCGCCAGCGCCCAGTTGTTGCGGCTGGTGTCCTCCGTCGCGAACCGGCGGGAGCCGAACACGTGGGCGAGCGAGTTGATCAGGAAGGTCGAGTGCCACAGCACCACGGTGGACAGGAAGAAGCCGATCAGCAGACCGGGCCAGCCACCGACCAGGAAGCACACCAGCGCGAGCGTCCACGGCGGGATCCAGTCGTGGCGCGAGATGAAGCGCAGCTCGGGGAACTTCTCGAAGTCCTTCATGGTGCCCTCGGGCATCGGCGAGGTCTCGTCCGAGAGGATCCACCCGACGTGGCTCCACCAGAAGCCCTTCCTGGGAGTGTGCGGATCGTCGACCGTGTCGGTGAAGCGGTGGTGGATGCGGTGGTGACCGGCCCACCAGAGCACGCCCTTCTGCACCGCCATGCCCCCGCCGAATGCCAGGATGAACTGGAAGACCCGGCCGGTGCGGAACGCCCGGTGCGAGAAGTAGCGGTGGAAGCCGGCGGTGATGAAGAACATCCGACCCCAGAAGGTCACCGCGAACAGGATCCACGCCGTCGCGGGCACACCGGTGAAGATCGCCAGCAGCGGCAGGAGGTGCACGGCGAAGAACGGGATCGAGGTCCGAGGGTTGATGCGGCCGTGTGGGAGGCGTTCGGGGACGTCGTGTGCGGTGAGGGTCTCGATGACGGCGGGCCTTCGTGCGGCCCGACGGTCGACCGCGGGCGGGGGGAGCGAGGTTACGGCAGCGTAACCACGCGGGACGCGCCCGACCCAAAACCGCCGCTCAGCTCCTGTCCGGGTCCACAGCTGCGGCCCGTTCGAGCGGTCAGGCCCGGCGGGCCGTCGTGGCCTCGACCGACGCGAGCAGCTCGGCCACGACGCACGCCCGACCGAGGGCGCGCGCCATCTCGTCGGTGCGGCGTTCGTCCGCGACGTTGTCGGTCGGGGAACGCAGCTCCACGACCGTGACGCCGAGCTCGGGATCCACATGCGCCGAGACCTCGGCCGCCGCGACCATGCGGGCCGGCACGACGTCGCGCTCGAGCAGCGCCACGGCGGCATCCGCGAGCACGGCGGGCACGTCCTCGGGTCCGAGCAGGGTCGGCCACCAGCGACCGGCACCGCAGCGGTCGCCACCTCGGCCCCCGCGATCCGACGCCACCACGCCGTCGCCGACGTGGCGCACGCCGATCCCCTCGACCGACAGGTCGGCGGTGCGCTCGAGCAGCAGCGCGAGCGGTGGCGACGGCCGCAGCCCCCGTCGCGAGGCTGCGACGAGCGCCCGGAACTCACATGCCGACAGGTCCGGGTGGACCGCGGCGTCGCGTGACACGACGACGGCCGCGCCGTCCGCGCCCCAGAGGGTCAGCGCCACGGCGGGCAGCTGGTGCGTCAGCGCCGCGGCGAGGCGCAGCCGGCAGAGGTCGGGGGCGGTGTTCGGGCTCGAGCTCATTGTTAGGCATCCTTAACTCTTCTCGGACGCGCGTCAAGGGCAAGGAGCCGCGCGTCAGGGGCAGAGATCGGCCCGACGTGGCGGGCGGACGGATGCGCCACGGCTCGGGCGCCGGAAGTACCGTGTCGCCGTGTCAGCCAGCGAGTGGATCCGTCGGGACGAGTCCGTCGTGTGGCACGGCTTCACCCAGATGTCGACCTATGCCGACAACAGTCCGGTGGTCGTCGAGCGGGCCGAGGGCCGCGAGCTGATCGACGTCGACGGCCGGCGCTACCTCGACGCCATCAGCTCGCTGTGGGTGACCACCCTGGGCCACCACGTGCCGGAGCTCGACGCCGCCGCGATCGACCAGCTCGGCCGGGTCGCGCACTCCACGCTCCTGGGCAACGGCAACAGGATCACGATCGAGTTCGCAGAAGCGCTCGCCACACGCCTGCCGCTCGACGGGGTGCACCTGCTGTTCGCCTCGGACGGGGCGGCGGCGGTCGAGCAGGCGCTGAAGATCGCCTTCCAGTACTGGACGAACCAGGGCATCAGCGAACGCACGCAGTACCTCGCGTTCGGCGGCGCCTATCACGGCGACACGATCGGCTCGCTGTCGATCGGTGCGGGCGGCTTCGGCACCGACGTCTTCGACCCGCTGCGGTTCCCCGTGCTGCGGGCGCCGGGCTTCGACGACCCGGGCTGCCTCGAGGTCGCCGCCCGTATGGTGGCCGAGCACGCAGGCTCGCTCGCCGCGGTCGTCGTCGAGCCCATGGTGCAGGGCGCTGCCGGCATGCAGCTGCAGCCCGCGGAGGGGTTCGCCGCCCTCGGTCGAGCGTGCCGGGACCACGATGTGCTGCTGGTCTGCGACGAGGTCGCGACCGGGTTCGGGCGCACCGGCACCCTGTTCGCCTCGGAGCAGTGCGGCCTCCGTCCGGACCTGATGGCGATCGGCAAGGGGATCACCGGCGGCTACCTGGCGATGGCCGCGACCGCCGCGAACGACCGGGTGTACGAGCAGTTCCTGGGCGAGGACCTGGGGGCGCGGACGCTCTACCACGGGCACTCCTACAGCGGGAACGCGCTCGCCGCCGCGGTCGGGCTGCGCCACCTGGAGCTCATGGACGAGTGGCGGGTGCTCGACAACGTCGTCGCCAGGGGCGCGCAGCTCGCCGCCCTGCTCGACGAGCACGTCGCGCCACTCGACGAGGTCGGGGCGGTGCGCCAGCAGGGCCTGATGGTCGGCATCGAGCTGGCACCGGGGCCCGACGACGTCCGCTGGGGGCGACGGGTGAGCGCCGAGTGCGTGCGTCGCGGCGTGCTCGTGCGACCGCTCGGCGACGTGGTGGTGCTCATGCCGATCCTGACGAGCACCGAGGAGGAGATCCGCCGCATCGTCGACGTGGTCGCTGCCGCGATCACCGTGGTCGGCGCCGGGGGCGACCGGTGAGTGGTTGGGCCGAGCGGATCGCCTCGAGGAACCGCACCATCCGCGACGCGGGCCGATGGAGGGCGCTGCGCCCGCTCGACGGCGGCCGACCACGGACCCGGTTGAGCGCGAGCGGGCGTGAGGTCGTGTCGTTCGCGTCGAACGACTACCTGGGCCTGAGCCAGCACCCCGAGGTCATCGCGGCGGCGCACGAGGCGTTGGACACGAGCGGCGCCGGTGCCGGCGCGGCCCGCCTGATCGTCGGTGCGCGGCCCGTGCACGACGAGCTCGAGGCCGAGCTGGCCGACTGGCACCACCGCGAGGCCGCGCTGCTGTTCCCGACCGGCTTCCAGGCCAACCTCGGCGTGCTCGGCGCCCTCGCCGCCGCCGCGCCGGACTGCGTGATCCTCTCCGACGAGCTGAACCACGCCTCGATCATCGACGGCTGCCGTCACGCCCGCGCACGGGTCGAGGTGTACCGCCACAACGACGTCGACCACGTCACCGAGCTGCTCGAGTCGCACGACGGTCGACCGGTGCTCGTGGTGACCGACTCGGTGTTCTCCATGGACGGCGACGCCGCGCCGCTGGACGCGCTGGCCGAGGTCTGCGCCGGACGCGATGCGCTGCTCGTCGTCGACGAGGCACACGCGGTGCTGCGGCCGCCCGCACCCGAGGGCGCCGTGGTCGTCGGGACGCTGTCGAAAGCGACGGGTGCGCTCGGCGGGTTCGTCGCCGCCGACCGGGCGACCGTCGAGCTCTGCCTGAACACTGCGCGCTCGTTCATCTTCACGACCGCGGGCACCCCCGCCGACGCAGCAGCGGCGCTCGCGTCGGTGCGCATCCAGCGCGGTGCCGAGGGCGCCCGCCTGCGGGCGCAGCTGCGCGCCAACATCGAGGTGCTGGCACCGGGGCACGACTCCCCCATCCTCGCGATCGTCCTGGGCGCGGAGGACCGGGCCCTCGACGCGACGGCGCAGCTGCTCGAGCGAGGCCTGCTCGTCCCTGCGATCCGCCCGCCCACCGTCGCGCCGGGCACCTGTCGACTGCGCGTGGCGATCTCGGCCGCGCACGAGCAGGAGGACCTCGTCGCGCTCCGCACCGCGCTCGCCGAGATCGTCCCCGCCGCGGTGCTCAGGAGCGGGGTGGCCCGATGAGCACCCGTCCGGGCTCGGTCGTCGTCGTCGCGGGCACGGGCACCGAGGTCGGCAAGACGTGGGCGGCGGTGCGCGTGGCCGAGCTGCTGCGCGCCCGCGGCACGTCGGTCGCGGCACGCAAGCCCGCACAGTCCTACGACGCGGATGACGACCTCGAGCTGACCGACGCCGCCCTGCTCGGCGCGGCGACGGGCGAGGCCCCGACGACCGTGTGCCCGGCACCACACTGGTACCCGGTCGCCATGGCACCGCCGATGGCGGCGGACGCGCTCGGTCGGCCGCCGCTGCACCTCGCCGAGCTGGCAGCGGGGATCGACGCGTCCTGGGGCGACGTCCCCACCGAGGTCGGGCTGGTGGAGCTCGCCGGTGGCGTCTGGTCGCCCGTCGCGCACGACGGCGACGGGCTGGACCTGACGCGTGCGGTGGCCCCGGATCGGATCGTGCTCGTCGCGGACGCCGGACTGGGCACGATCAACGCCGTGCGCCCCGCCGTCGCCGCGCTCGACCCGATCGCACCGGTGACCGTCCTGCTGAACCGCTTCGACCCCGACGACGACCTGCACCGCCGGAACCTCGAGTGGTTGCGCGACCGGGAGCGCCTGGACGTGGCCACCGCGGCGACCGACCTCGCCGATACCCTCGACGGAGAGCCCCGAGGAGGCACTCCATGACCGATGACATCGCACCGCTCGAACCGCCGGCGATCCCCGTGTCGACGTCGTTCGACATCAACGGCAACGCCGGCACGTACATCGCACCGGCATTCGGGGTGATCGTCCGCTCGGCCGGCTTCAGCCGCAACCTGGTGGGCAACTTCAAGTCGCTCAAGCGCGGCGACATCACGGAGTTCTCCGGCACGCTCGAGGAAGCCCGCCAGCACGCCGTCGCCCGCATGGTGGAGCACGCGCAGGGCATGGGGGCGAACGCGGTGATCGGCATGCGCTTCGACTCGTCCGACGTCGCGGACGGCTTGGTCGAGGTCGTCGCCTACGGCACCGCCGTCACGATCTGATCCCCGTCGCACGATCGGTCGGGCTCAGCCCGACTTGCGCCACCACACACCGGTCCAGTCGACCCGCTCGATCGGGTCGGTGATCCCCCGCTCGGCGCGGTAGTCGTCGACCGCCGCACGACAGGGCTCCCAACCGCCGTAGTCGTCGACGAGGACGAACCCGCCGGCGGCGACCTTCGGCTCGAGCGACACGAGCGCGTCCATCGTCGACTGGTACAGGTCGCCGTCGAGGCGCAGCACCGAGACCTGCTCGATCGGCGCGTCGGGCAACGTGTCGCAGAACCATCCTTCGAGGAACCGGACGCGGTCGTCGAGCAGCCCGTAGCGGGCGAAGTTGGCACGCACGGCGTCCGCGTCGACCTTGAGCACCTCGACGTGGGACCAGTCGAGCCCGTCGTCCGCGGGGTAGCGCTCCGCGTCGGGCACGGGCAGCCCCTCGAAGGAGTCGGCGACCCACACCGACCGCTCGGTGTCGCCCACGGCCTCGAGGATGCCCCGCATGAGGATGGTCGTGCCGCCACGCCAGACACCCGTCTCGACGAAGTCGCCCGGAACTCGCTCCTCGAGGGCCTGCAGGCAGCACTGCACGACGTTGTCGAGGCGACGGGACCCGATCATCGTCTCGGCGGTCGGCGGCCAGTCGCGGCCCTCCTCGCGTGCGGCCGCATCCCCGCGGCGCACCAGTCGCCACCCGCGCTCGCGCAGCACGTCGCGCACCTCGTCGGGCCCACCGGGCCAGTCGCGCAGGTCGACGTCCCACCACTCCTGGTCCAGGAACAGCTCGCGGGTCAGGCAGCGTCGCAGCAACTCGATGTAGGCGTGCGCGGTCGGCTCGATCATGGCGGCGGACGGTAGCGCCGATGTGCGGACTTGGTAACAACGGCTTCACAGAAGTGCCACCCGGACGCGAGGACCTCGCTCGTAGGGTTGACGAGGTGAACGACAGCGCCGCCGCCAGCAGGTTCGTCGTCACGGGTGCCGCCGGATTCCTCGGGTCCCACCTGTGCGAAGCCCTCCTGCGCCGCGGGCACCTGGTCATCGGGATCGACGACCTCTCGTCGGGCCGCAGCTGCAACCTGGCCGGCTTCGCCCGCCACCCCGGGTTCATCTTCCGTGAGGCCGACGTGCTCGACGGGCTCCCGGTGCACGGACCGATCGACGGCCTGTTCCACCTCATCGCGCCGACCCCCGCGACGCGCCGTCCTGCCGGCCAGGAGTGCCGGCTGCCACCGCTGCCGACCGGCATCGAGGTCGTGGCCGACTTCGCGCGACGCCGCCACGCGCGCCTGCTGCTCGTGGCCACCGCCGGCGAGGAGTACGAGGACCCCTTCGAGACCGTGCCGCCCAGCCCGCTCGACGATCCGGGGGTCTCCGCCCTCGACGACGTGCGGGTCGCCCGGCTGTTCCACGCCTACGGTCCGCGCATGGAGCCCGAGGACGAGCCCGTCGTCATGCGACTCCTGCTGCAGGCGCTGACGGGTCAACCGATGGTGGTCGGCGACGAGTCGGCGACACGCAGCTTCTGCTTCGTGTCGGACATGGTCAACGGCATGCTGCGCCTGTTCCGCTCGAACCTGGTGGCTCGGCCCGTCGACCTGGGCGACCCCCACCCCCACCGGGTCGGCGACGTGGTGCAGGCCATCCAGCACGCCACCGCATCGGTCGTGCCCGTAGAGGTCCGCGAGGGCCGCGGCGACGGAGTGCGCCAGGCGTTGCCCGACACGACCGCGGCCACCGAGCGCCTGGGGTGGGCGCCGCGTGTGCCGCTGGGCTCCGGCCTGGCCACCACGGCGAACTGGCTGCGCGGCGAGCTCGGCCCCACCGTGGGCCACCGCGACGCCGCGCAGCTGCGCACCGCCTGAGCGCCAGTAGCCTCGCGGTCCATGCAGGACCCCGACATCACCCTCTTCTGGCGACCCGCGTGCGGGTTCTGCTCGTCGCTGCGCCGGCAGCTGGACGAGACCGACCTGGTCGTGCACGAGATCAACATCTGGGAGGACCCGTCCGCGGCGGCCACCGTGCGCGCCTACGCGAACGGCAACGAGACGGTGCCGACCGTGGTGATCGGCACGCCCGGAGCCGATGCCGCCGTGGGGTTGGTGAACCCGACAGCCCGACAGGTGTTGGCGGCACTCGACGCCCACCGCGGCTGACGGTGGACCGGTGGCCACGGAGGACCTGACGGTCCGTCCCGGGCTGGTGATCCCCGCCGCCGAGCTCGACGAGCGCTTCAGCACCTCGGGCGGGCCCGGCGGCCAGCACGCCAACAAGACCGCGACCCGGGTGGAGCTGCGCTTCGACATCGCCGGCTCGTCCGCGCTGAGCGAGCACCAGCGCGACCGGTTGACGGAGCGCTTCGGTGGCGAGGTCCGGGTCGTCGTCGACGAGGAGCGTTCGCAGCTGCGCAACCGTGCACTCGCGCGGGAGCGCTTGGCGGGCCGGATGCGCAACGCGCTGGTGCCCGTCCGGTCGCGCCGGCCCACACGTCCGACCAAGGGCTCGACACGGCGGCGCCTCGAGGCCAAGCGCCAGCGCGGCGAGACCAAACGCGACCGCCGCCGACCCACCGGCGAGGACTGAGGTCGTCGCTGCCACTCGTCGCAGGCTCAGGACCCTGCGACGAGCGCCCGGAGGTCGCCCGAGAACCCGCCGGGTGCACGCGCGCGGAGTCGGGCGCTGGTCCGCACCGTCGACGACGCGTCGCTGACGAGCAGCGCACCGCTGCGACGGAGGCGCTGCCACAGGTCGTGGTCCTCGCCGGTGGGCAACGGCGACCAGCCACCGACCCGGTGGTACCGGTCGGCCACGACCCCGAGGTTGGCGCCGTGCACGTGGGGGTGGGTCGAGGGCCCGTCGACGAGGTAGCGGCCGAGGAACCTCTGCTCGAGCGCCCTCGGCGCATCGAGCAGGTCGACGACGCCCGCCACGCCGTGCACCCCCGACGTGGCGTGGGCCAGGTGACGCTCGAGCCAGTCCGGGGGCACGACGGTGTCGGCATCGGTCGATGCCACCCAGAGCCGCTCGGGCGCCCGGTCCCATCCGTCGAGCGCCGCTGCGACGCCGGCGGCGCGCGCGGCGCCCACGTTGCCGTCCTCGCGCTCCACCACGAGACCGTCGGGACCGGCCGCGGCGAGCGCGACCTCCACGGTGCGGTCCCGGCAGCGGTCGGCGACCAGCACGAGGCGGTGCTCGGCGACGCCCACCCGCTCGAGCGCCCGGCGCACCGACCGCAGGCACGAGGCGACGTGCTGCTGCTCGTCCCGCGCCGGCACCACGACGGCGACCGCCCAGTCCCCTCGCCGGGTCGCGGGCATCACGGTGCCCCGACGTCAGGATCGGTGGCGCCGAGCAGCTCGAGCTCGACCGGGCCGTGGAACTGACGGACGTAGAGCTGCAGCTCCTGCACCCGCCGGACCGCCACAGGGTCGAACGCCAACGAACGCGGGCCGCCCACCTGTGCGAACAGGTCGATGGCCTCGGTCGCCGTGCGCTGCACCAGGTGGCGCACCGTCACCGCCCGACGCTGGGCGCCGCGCCGGTCGTCGGGATGTTCGTCCACCTCGTCCGCAGCGGCACGCAACCAGGCGGTCGCCGCCCACCCGAGGGCGCGCATGCGGCCGAGTGCGGCGAGGTCGTGCGCCGCTCGGTCACCGCTGGATCGGTCGGCCACCTCCGCCGCCGAGGCGACGAGGCCACGGATGCCGCCGACCCACACGGCGGCGGGCCCCAGCGCCCCGTGCCAGAAGCCGGGACGGTCCAGGTAGTCCTGCGCACTGCCGAGCACCGCATCGTCGGGCACGGTGAGCCCGTCGGCGACGAGGGTGGCCGTGCAGGTGTCCTCGAAGGCGGTCGTCACCCAGCCGCAGCGGTCGACCCCCAGTCGCTCGGACCGCCGAGCGGCGACGAGGTCCAGATCGATCAGCACGTCACCGGCGGTGCCGTCGCACGCCACCGTGACGAGCGCTGCGTCGCAGATGCCGGCGCCGCTGCAGAAGGGCTTGTCGCCGGTGAGGCACCAGGACGACCCGTCACGGTGCAACGCCATCGTCGACGCCGGTCCGCCGGACGCCCACACGCCGTAGAGCCCGTCCACCGACAGTGACGCGCCCAGGTCCGCGGCGATCGCGTGCGCGTCGAGGTGGGGCTCGGCGAGCCGCGCCACCGACAGGTCCTCCTCGCCGAACGACGCGAGCCGCTCGAGGCGCTCGGCGGTCCGACCGACACCGGGATGCGGCGCAGCGAGTGCGCCCGTGGCGCGCAGCTCGTCGAGCCGTCGGCGCAGCGCCGCCTCGCTCACGACGCTCCCCCATCGCCCGGACGCCCCCACACGGCGACCAGGTGCTCGCCGACCCGCTCGGCCGAGGTGCAGGCCCACCCGAGTCCGGACAGCTCGGCACCGAGCACCTCGTGCGCCTCGGCCCCACCCTGACGGTGATCCACGCTGGTGCCGGTCCAGTGGCACAACAGCCATCGGCCATCGGCCGAGCACCGTGGATGCAGTGCTCGCACCCACGCCGACAGCTCCTCCGGCCCGACGTAGTAGGCGACCTCGGACAGCACGACCAGGTCCAGGTCCGTGTCGTCGGGGCCCAGGTCGTCGGGGACCCGACCGACCCGCAGGTCGACCTCGCCGCGATCGACGTCGCCGCCGAGCTGGGACCGAGCGGTGTCCACGGCGCTGGGGGCGACGTCCAGGGCGATCACCCGCGCGCAGCAACGGGCCAGGCGGCGGGTGAGCTCGCCCGTCGCGCAGCCGGGCTCCAGGCAGCGCCGCACCGGTCGACTGCCCGCCACCGACGCCACGTGGTCGAGGCGTGCCTGCTCCGCGGCGTCGGTGCGGAACGACCACGGATCCCCGTCGACCGCGGCGCGGTACATCGCGTCGAAGAACTCCGCGCTGGCCCGGTCCGCATGCGCCGGTCGACCGCGGTGCACCAGGTACAGCTCCTCGGCGCGTGCGAAGTGCTCGAGGAACGCCGGCGACAGCATCGGCGTGTCGCCGCCGGTCTGGGAGCGGTGCTGCGCGATCGCCGCCGCCTTCGCCCGGCGGGTCGCGGGCGACAGTGCAAGGGCCACCCAGTCGCCCGGCGCCGAGGCCGCCGGACGCCCCCAGTGCCAGAACCACACGGGGTACTCGAGCACCACCGCGTGCGCGGGTGCCGCGGCGCGGGTCGCCGTGCCGGCGCCGTGGTGGTCGGGGTGCCCGTCCCCCGGCCACGGACCGACGACCACGTCAGCCCCGGCCAGCAGCGGCCGCAGCAGCTCCACGAGCTCGTCGCCGCGCCGGTCCAGCTGCCCGTCGGGCAGGTCGAGCAGGGTCGTGGTGCAGCGACCGCCGGTGAGGCGCCCCACGGCGGACACGACCTCGTCGCGGCGACGCGTGCGCAGGTCGACGCCGTCGGGAAGCTCCACGTTTGCGGCGGCACCGTCGGTGCAGATCACCACTTCGACGGCGGCCCCCGCGGCGGCGAGCCCGGCGACGAGACCGCCGGCCGCGAGCGACTCGTCGTCGGGGTGCGGGGCGACGACCACGGTCCGGCCCTGCCGCCCGGTCGCCAGGAGATCGGCGAAGTGGATCCGGCGAGCGTCGGCGACCAGCTCGTCCCACGCCGACGCAGGGGTCCCGTCCTCGTCATGGCGGAACGACACGTCGTCGATCGACGGATCCTCGGTGGTGCGCAACTGCAGGCTCCCGGTGGGTGGACCCCTCCTCTGTTCCCCTGCGTTGCACCGACGAGAACGCCGGTCCGCTGGGGTCCGACCGAACTTCCGTAGGCTGCCGCCATGCCCAGCTCGACCGCCACGTCGATCGTGATCATCGCCGCCGCCGCCGTGCTCGCCCCGCTGCTCGCCGAACTGCTGCGCCGTTGGCGCATCCCGAGCGTCCTGTTCGAGCTGCTGCTCGGCATCATCATCGGCCCGGCGGTGCTCGGCTGGGTCGAGGTCGACGAGTTCATCAAGGGGCTGAGCGAATTCGGCCTGGCGATCCTGTTCTTCATGGCCGGCTACGAGATCGACTTCCAGCGGCTGAAGGGCGCCCCGCTCAACCGTGGCATCGGCGGGTGGGTCGTGTCGCTCGCGCTCGGCCTGGGGCTGGGCGTCGTGCTGGCGCTCGAGGGGTTCGTGCTGTCGAGCCTGCTCGTCGGCTTGGCACTCACCACCACCGCGATCGGCACGCTGCTGCCGATGCTGCGCGACCGGGGGCTGCTCGAGACGCGGTTCGGCGGGTTCCTGACCGCGTCCGGCGCCGTCGGCGAGTTCGGTCCGATCCTGGCGATCACCATCCTGCTGAGCGCGTCGAGCCCGCTGACCGAGGCGGCGCTGCTCGTGGCGTTCGCGCTGCTCGCCGTCGCCGTCGCCGCGATGGCGACCCGACCGCAGCCGCCGGCGCTGGTCGAGATGCTGCAGCGCCACCTCTCCACGTCGACGCAGCTGCCGGTGCGCATCATCATCCTGTTGATCGTCGGCCTGGTCGTGGTGGCCGCGGATCTGGGCCTCGACAACCTGCTCGGCGCGTTCGCCGCCGGCATGATCGCCCGCCTCGCGCTCAGCCCGGAGCAGACCACGGCGCTGACCCCGCGGCTCGAGGCGATCGGCTTCGGGTTCCTCATCCCGATCTTCTTCATCGTCAGCGGCGTCAACTTCGACCTCGACGCCCTGCTCGAGTCGCCCACCACCATGCTGAAGGTGCCCCTGTTCCTGGTGATGATGCTGGCGGTTCGGGGCCTTCCGGCGCTGGTCGTCTACAAGGGCCTGCTGTCCGGACGACAGCGCGTCGCGATGGCGCTGCTGCAGGCGACCGCGCTCCCGCTCCTCGTGGTGATCACCGAGATCGGCCTGTCGACCGATCGCATGACGACCTCCAACGCCGCGGCGTTGGTCGGGGCCGGCATGTTGTCGGTCCTGGTGCTCCCTCTCATCGGCTTCGCCGTGCTCGGCGACGACGAGGAGCCGACGGCCGACGAGGTCACCCCGGCGTCGCCCGACGCGTTCGGCGAGCTCTGAGCCCGGCTCAGACGCTGCGTCGGTACTTGCCGCCGACCTCGAACAGCGTGTCGGTGATCTGGCCCAACGAGCAGTGCCGCACGGTGTCCATGAGCACGTCGAAGAGGTTGTCGCCAGCGAGCGCTGCCGCACGCAGGCGCTGCAGCGCCGCAGGGGCGTCCGCCGCGTGGTGTCGGTGGAAGTCCGCCAGCCGCTCGATCTGGTCGCGCTTCTCCGCCTCGCTCGACCGCGCCAGCTCCAGGTCCGCCGCGACGGGATCCTCGTCGGGGTTCACGAAGGTGTTCACGCCGACGATCGGCAGGGAGCCGTCGTGCTTGCGGTGCTCGTACAGGATCGACTCGTCCTGGATCCTGCCGCGCTGGTAGCCCGTCTCCATGGCACCGAGCACGCCCCCGCGCTCGCTGATGGCGTCGAGCTCCGCCAGCACCGCGGCCTCGACCAGCTCGGTGAGCTCCTCCACGACGAAGCTGCCCTGCAGCGGGTTCTCGTTCATCGCGAGACCCCACTCGCGGTTGATGATCAGCTGGATCGCGAGGGCCCTGCGCACCGACTCCGACGTCGGCGTGGTCACCGCCTCGTCGTAGGCGTTGGTGTGCAGGCTGTTGGCGTTGTCGTAGACGGCGCACAGGGCCTGGAGCGTCGTGCGGATGTCGTTGAACGCCATCTCCTGGGCGTGCAGCGACCGGCCCGACGTCTGCACGTGGTACTTGAGCTTCTGGGACCGCTCCCCCGCGCCGTAGCGGTCACGCAGGGCGATCGCCCAGATGCGCCGGGCCACGCGGCCGAGCACCGTGTACTCCGGGTCCATCCCGTTGGAGAAGAAGAAGCTGAGGTTCGGGGCGAATTCGTCGACGTCCAGGCCCCGTGCCAGGTACGACTCCACGTAGGTGAAGCCGTTCGCGAGCGTGAAGGCGAGCTGGCTGATGGGGTTCGCGCCCGCTTCGGCGATGTGGTAGCCGGAGATCGACACGGAGTAGAAGTTGCGGACCCGGTGCTCCACGAACCACTCGGCGATGTCGGCCATGACGCCGAGGGAGAACTCGGTGGAGAAGATGCAGGTGTTCTGCCCCTGGTCCTCCTTCAGGATGTCGGCCTGGACCGTGCCCCGCACCCGTTCAAGCACCCAGGCGGGATCGCGGTCCGGGTGCTGGTCGATCGCGGCGTTCATGAACATGGCGAGGATCGCCGGTGCCGGGCCGTTGATCGTCATCGACACCGACGTGCTCGGGTCACACAGGTCGAACCCGGCGTACAGCTCCTTCATGTCGTCGAGCGTCGCGATCGACACGCCCGAGTTGCCGATCTTGCCGTGGATGTCGGGGCGCTCCGCCGGGTCGAAGCCGTAGAGCGTGACCGAGTCGAACGCGGTCGACAGCCGGGTCGCGGGTTGGCCCTCGGACAGCAGGTGGAACCGTCGGTTGGTGCGAGCGGGCCCACCCTCGCCGGCGAACATGCGTGCCGGGTCCTCGCCCTCGCGCTTGAACGGGAACACCCCGGCGGTGAACGGGAAGTTCCCGGGCAGGTGCTCCGAGCGCAACCAGCGCAGCTGCTCGCCGTGGTCGACGAAGCGCGGCAGCGACACCTTCGGCACCGCCAGGCCGGACAGCGACTCGCGGGTGGGCCGCTCCGGCCCGCTCAGCTCGGCCACCCGTGCCGGCCACTCGTCGAGCAGGTCGCGGTTCCCGCTCGTCAGTCGGGAACGCGCCCGATCGGCGAGCGACGCGACGTCGGTCGGATCGAGGTCGTCGGCGACGAGCGCCTCGACGGTGGCATCGAGCTGCTGGACCCGGCGGGCGAGCACGCTCTGGGACGCGGTCTCGGCGTGGTACGTCCGGACGGTCTCGGCGATCTCCGAGAGGTAGCGCACCCGTGCGGCGGGCACGATCTCGGACAGCCCCGACGACGTCCGCACGTGCACCGCCCCGAGCGACCCGTCGGACAGTCGCAGCCCACGGTCGACGAGCAGCCCACGCAGGTGCTGGTAGAGCGCCGTGACCCCGTCGTCGTTGAACCGGGAGGCGACCGTGCCGAACACCGGCATGTCGTCGGGTGAGGCCGAGAAGTCCTCGCGGTTGCGCAGCAGCTGTCGAGCGACGTCGCGGCGTGCGTCCTCGGCCCCACGTCGCTCGAACTTGTTGATCGCGACCACGTCGGCGAAGTCCAACATGTCGATCTTCTCGAGTTGCGACGAGGCGCCGAACTCGGGCGTCATCACGTACAGCGACACGTCGGAGTGCGCCACGATCGCCGCGTCGCCCTGGCCGATGCCGGGCGTCTCGACGATCACCAGGTCCGCGCCCCACGCGACGCTCGCCGCGATGACGTCGTCCAGGCACTCGGGCACCTCGCTCGTCGTCGAGCGCGTGGCCAGTGAGCGGAAGAACACCTGGGGCGCGTCGATCGCGTTCATGCGGATCCGGTCGCCCAGCAGCGCGCCCCCGCCGCGGCGCCGCGTGGGGTCGATCGCGATGACGGCCACCCGCACCTTGTCGTCCTGGTCCAGGCGGAGGCGCCGCACCAGCTCGTCGGTCAGCGACGACTTGCCCGAACCCCCCGTGCCGGTGATGCCGAGCACCGGCACGTCGCGCGCCGCGGCCGCGCCCCGCACCTCCTGGCGCACCGCCGCGGGCACGACGTCGGCCTCGAGCGAGGTGATGGTGCGTGCGAGCGTCCGCACCGAGCCGCCGTACAGCTCCTCCAGGGCCACCTCGGCGTCGCCGAGCGCGACGTCGCACTCGGCGATCATCGAGTTGATCATCCCTGCGAGGCCCATGCGCTGGCCGTCCTCGGGCGAGAAGATGCGCGCCACCCCGTACTCGTGCAGGGCACGGATCTCCTCCGCGACGATCACGCCGCCCCCGCCGCCGTAGACCCGGATGTGTCCGGCGCCCTCCTCGCGCAGCCGGTCGACCAGGTACCGGAAGTACTCCAGGTGGCCGCCCTGGTAGGAGCTGAGCGCGATGCCCTGCACGTCCTCCGCGATCGCGGCGCGCACCACCTCGTCGACCGATCGGTTGTGGCCCAGATGGATCACCTCGGCACCCTGTCGCTGCAGGATGCGCCGCATGATGTTGATCGCCGCGTCGTGGCCGTCGAACAGGCTCGCGGCGGTGACGAAGCGGACCGGATTCACCGGCACGTGCAGGTTGTCGGTCATCACGCTCGGCCCCCGGTCTGTGCTGCACCCCACGCTACTTGCGGGTCCCGGAAGTGTTCACCGATCCGTTCGCGACATCGCCGGACCGCACCCGGGTCGCGCCGGTACGGTCCGCGACATGACGAACGTTCGACGGAGGATGACGCCGAGGACCACGCTCCTGGAGGGCGCCAGGCTGCTGATCGTCCTGGCGGCGGCGTTCGCGCTGTTCCGCCCCGACAAGCTGTTCGTGGACCAGGTCGTCGACGAAGAGCTGGACGCGGGGGTGGCCGCCGCGCTCGACGAGCCCGACGCGCCGGACGAGTCCGCACCGCCCACCACCGCCGGTCCCGTCGTGCTGGCGCGAGGGGCGTGGACGTCGCTCAACCACACCACGACCGGCACGGTCGGACTCGTGGAGGACGCCGGGACGACCACGCTCGTGCTCGACGAGCTGGTCACCGACAACGGCCCCGACCTGTTCGTCTACCTGTCGCCGGCGACGGTGGGCGACGGGGCCGACTACCTGGCGGGCGCCCACAAGGTCGGGGCGCTCAAGGGCAACATCGGCACGCAGAGCTACGAGCTGGCGCCGGGGCTCGACACGTCGGGGTTCCGGTCGGTCGTCATCTGGTGCGACCGGTTCGCGTCGGGGTTCGGCGCCGCAATGCTGTCGGTGTGAGCCGCGCTGTCGGTGTGAGCCGTGCTCAGGCCGCCGGGATCCGGATGATGATCTTGCCGGTGTTGGCGCCGGTGAACATGGCGTTGAGCGCGTCGACCGCCGAGGGGAGTCCGTCGAAGTAGTCGGCGTGGTAGCGCAGCTTCCCCCCGGCCTCCCATGCACGCAGCTGCTCGCCGATCTCGCCGAAGCGGGGGATGTCGTCGAGCGACAGGAACCCCGTCATCGACGCACGCTGCTGGATGAGGTTGAGGTAGTTCGACGGACCGGGCGGCTTCTCGGCGTCGTTGTAGCCGGCGATCGCCCCGCAGAGCACGACCCGTGCGTGCATCGCCAGGCGGGACAGCACCGCGTCCAGCACCTCGCCGCCGACGTTGTCGAAGAACACGTCCACCCGGCCGGGGGCGAGCTCCTTGAGCCGCGCCGAGATGTTCTCGCTGCGGTGGTTGATCGCGCCGTCCAGGCCCAGCTCGTCGAGCAGCCACGCGCACTTGTCGTCGCTGCCGGTGATCCCGATGACCCGACAGCCGTGGAGCTTGGCGATCTGCGCGGCGATGCTGCCGGTCGCGCCGGCGGCCGCGGACACGACCACGGTCTCCCCCTCGGCGATCCGGCCGACCTCGACCATGCCGATGTAGGCGGTGCAGCCGGTGGAGCCGTACAGGGACAGGAACGCAGCGACGTCGTAGTCGGGGTCGGGCGCGGACAGCGGGGTCGTGAAGAGGTCCTCCTCGACGAGGGAGTACTCCTCCCACGCGGCGAGCGAGGTCACGACGTCGTCGAGCCCGTACCGGTCGCTGGCGGTCGCGACGATCCGACCGGCGGAGGAGCAGCGGATCGCCTCGCCGAGCTCGACCGGCGGCAGGTAGCCCCGCGCCGGGCTCAGCCAGGAGCGCACGCTCGCGTCGATGGCCAGGACCTCGTTGTGCAGCAGCGCCTGACCGGGGCCCGGGGTGGGTACCGGGACCTCGAGCAGCTCCACGTCGTCCCAGCTCAGCAACCCGTCGGGGCGGCGGCGCAGGACGATGCGTTGCATCGTCGCCGGGAGGTCGGTCATCGGCAGCTCGGTCGGTTCACGGTCCACCCGCACACCGTACCGAGCTGCCGCTTCGCCCTCTCGACCCGGAACGCTAGAGACCGACGACGCTGACCGGCTCGAGCGAGCTGGCCGTCGTGTTGTCGCCGAGCTGACCGTAGGAGTTGTCGCCCCAGCAGACGGCGGTCCCGTTGGTGCGCAACGCACAGCTGTGCGCGTCCCCACCGGTCACCTGGGTCATGCCGAACAGCCCGATCACGCCGTCGAGCGTCGAGCGGGTCACGGTGGTGTTGTCACCGAGCTGACCGCTGTCGTTGCGACCGACGCAGGAGGTGAAGCCGCCGCCCGCCACGACGCAGGTGTGGTCGCTGCCACGACCGATGGCGGTGACGCCGCTCGCGCCGAGCATCGTCTGGGGTGTGGTCTCGGTGAGCGGCGGCGGCGGGGGCGACCCCGGCGTCGGCGGCGGGGGCAGCTCGACGCCGTTGCCCAGCTGGCCGTACAGGTTCTCGCCCCAACACGCCGGCGAGCCGCTGGTGCGGTTCACGCACGTGAAGCCGCCGCCGGCGACCAGCGCGGTGGCGCCGGTCAGCCCGGTGACCGTGCCGGCGACGTTGGTGCTAGCGAAGGTCCCGTTGCCGAGCTGGCCGTTGATGTTGTCGCCCCAGCAGGACACCCCGCCGGAGGTGAGGCGGGCACAGCTGTGCGCGTCGCCCGCAGCGAGCGACACCACGCCGGTGAGCAGCGCCACGCTGCGCGGCGTGGGCGCCGAGGAGTTCGTGCCCGTGCCGAGCTGACCGCTGAAGTTGTCGCCCCAGCACGACGCCTGGCCAGTGGTGCGAACCGCGCACGTGTGCGATCCACCGGCGGCGATGGCGGTGACCGCCGGAAGGTTGTAGGGGGCCACGGGCAGGCTCGACGAGCTCGAGGAGCCGTCGCCCAGCTGACCGTCGCTGTTGCTGCCCCAGCAGCGCATCTCACCGTTCACGCGGAGGGCACAGGTGTGGAACCCGCCGGCGGCGACGGCGGTGACGCCGTCGAGGTTCAGGACCTTGACCGGGTAGCGCGACGTCTGTGTCGTGCCGTCACCGAGCTGGCCGTAGCTGTTGTTGCCCCAGCAGCGCACGGTGCCGTCGAAGCGCAGCGAGCACGTGTGCAGGCGCCCCGACACGATCGTCGGCGTCGTGCTGCCACCCGGCAGCAGCGTCGTGGTCGGACCGCCGCCGGGCACCGTCGACGTGGTGGTCGACGATCCGCCGGGCAGGGTCGTGGAGGTGGTCGTCGTGGTGGTGGTCCCACCGCCGCCGCTCGGCGGCGGCTCGACGCACGCCGCGGCGATCACCGCGAGCGATGCCGCGACGACGATGAGCGCCCGACCGGCCGACCGAGGTCGACCGATCGAGCGCCGGGCCTCAGAGGACACGGTCATCGATCGTGAACGCCAAGTTGAAGTTCCGTGTGGGGTTCGGCACCGAGCCGGTGGCCGTGCCCCTCGCGGAGGTGCTCGACGGGCTCGACAGCGGGGCGAGGAACACGTTGCCCGTGACGTTGTTGATCCCGTTGATGGTGTCGTTCACCCGCACCGTGCCGCTGTACGCGTTGAAGATGAGGAAGCGGGACAGGTTCACGGTCACGCTGGCGTTCGGGTTGCCGGGGCCGGTGTAGGGCGCCGAGCCCGTCACGCTGAGGATGCCGAAGGCATCACGGGTGACCTTGAGGTTGCCGCCGTCCACCCGGCCGTCGAAGCCGTAGTTCAGCCCCCCGGCGAACTGGAGCCGGATCCGGTCCCTCGGGGCGACCGGCGGGTCGACCACGATCGTCTCGGTCGCCGTGGTCTTGGCGCCGCGGTTGTCGGTCACCGTGAGGGCGACCGTGTAGGTGCCGGCGACGGCGTAGCTGAACTGCGTCGTCGTGCCGGTCGCGGTCTGACCGTTGCCCGAGTCCCAGGCATAGCCGGTGATCGAGCCGTCCGGATCGTTGGAGCCGGCGCTGCTCAGCTGCACCAGCAGCGGCGCAGGACCGGATGTCGGCAGTGCGGAGAGCACCGCCACGGGCTTGACGTTGGTCGTGCCCGCCACGACGGTGATCGTCGTGTTCCTCGATGCGCCGCGGTTGTCCACGACGGTGAGCCGGACCAGGTAGCTGCCCTGGGTGTTGTAGGTCGTCGACGCGAGCGGACCGGTGGCGGTCTGCCCGTTGCCGAAGTTCCACGAGTAGCTGACGATCGACCCGTCGGGGTCGCTCGACCCTGCACCGTTGACGCTGATCGACAGCGGTGCGGGCCCGGTCACGAGGTTCGAGGCGATCACCGGCACGGGCGCCACGTTCGCCGGGTTGACCGTGATGATCTGGCTGCGCACGGCGGTGGCGCCGTCGTTGTCGGTCACGGTCAGCTGTGCGGTGTAGACGCCGGCCGTGTTGTAGATGGCGCTCGGGTTCGGGCTGGTCGACGTCGTGCCGTTGCCGAAGTTCCACGAGTAGCCGACGATCGCGCCGTCGGGGTCGACCGAGCCGCCGCTGCTCAACTGCACGAGCAGCGGTGCGTTGCCCGTCACCGGCGTGGCGGTCACGTTCGGGGTGGGCGACACGTTCGGGGGCCGGTTGACCGTGATCACCTGCGTCGCCGTGCCGGTGGCGCCCTTGTTGTCGGTCACCGTCAGCGTGGCCGTGTAGGTGCCGGGCAGCGTGTAGGTGACCGCCGGCGGCGTCGCACCGGTGCCGTTCTGGCCGTTGCCGAAGTTCCATGCGTAGCTGGCGATCGAGCCGTCCACGTCGGCCGAGGCCGAGCCGTCGAAGCTCACCTCGAGCGGCGCGGTGCCGCTCACCGGATCGGCGACGAAGTCGGCGCCCGGCGCGATGTTCGAGTCCTCCGACACCTCGATCTCGAGCGTCTGCGTGGCCGTGGCGCCCTTGTCGTCGGTGACGACCAGGGTGACCGTGTAGGTCCCGGCCTCGGTGTACACCGCCTGGATGGCGGCGCCCGTCCCGGTCTGGCCGTTGCCGAGATCCCATGCGTACCCGGCGATCGAGCCGTCCGGATCGTTGGAGTTGCCGCCGGACAGGTTGACGGTCAGCGGGATGGTGCCGGCGACCGACACGGTGCGGATCACGGCGTTGGGCGGCACGTTCGGTGCACCGGTGACCACGATCTGACGTGTCGCGGTGTTGGTCGCGCCCTGGTTGTCGGTGACGGTCAGGCTCACCGTGTAGGTGCCCGGCTGGGTGTAGGTGGCCGACCCCGTCGGCGTGGTCGCCGTGCGGTCGTTGCCGAAGTCCCAGGCGTAGCTGGCGATCGAGCCGTCCGGGTCACTCGATCCGGTGCCGTCGAAGTTGACCGTGTAGGGCGCCTGTCCACCAGTGCCCGAGCTGCCGATGGCCGCGGTCGGTGGCACGTTCGGTGGCACGTTCACGGTGATCGTGCGGATCGAGACGTCCTTGTCGCCCTGGTCGTCGGTGACCGTCAGCTTGGACTGGTACGTGCCGGGGGTGGTGTAGGTCGTGAAGGCGGTCGGGCCGGTGGCCGTCTGACCGTTGCCGAAGTCCCACTCGTAGCTGGTGATCGGACGCACCGCGGTCGAGCCGGTGCCGTTGAAGTTGACGGTGAGGGGGGCGTTGCCGGACTCGACCGAAGGGACGTTCGAGGCGTTGACGCCCTTGGTGATCTTCGGGTTGGCCTCGACGACGAGCACGGCGGTGTTGACGCCGGCCGGTGCGGGCACGCCCAGCGCGGCACCGAGCGGGCCGCTGGCGGCGCCGAGCGGGCCGCAGCTGTCGGCACCCGGGACGCTGAAGGAGTTGTTGACGACCGTCGCCCGACCCGTGTTCGCGTCGTAGAGCTCACCCGAGATGGGCTCGTTCGGCGGCGGCGGGTTGGTGGTCCCGGTGGTCATGTTGAGGGTGAACGGGCCGACACCACAGCCGGAGCCGAGGTCGAAGCCGCCGGCGGTGCCGGTGATGCTGATGCGCAGGGAGATGTTCAGCGTCGCCACGCCGGTGAGCGGGTTGAGCGTGCCCGTGCCAGGTCCGGTCGGCCGGATCTGCACGGTGAGCACGCCGCCCTGGGCGAACTGGTAGATGTTCGGGAAGAAGATGCCCGACTGGGGGATGTTGACCACACCGGTCGACGAGACCGTGCCGGTGATGGTGGTCTCCTGCTTCGCCTGGAAGCCCGACGCCGCCTCGGAGTTGTCCTCGGCGCTGGTGCACTGCGGGTCGGCCGGGAAGTCGACCAGCAGGTCCTGGGCGTCGGCCGGGTTGGTCGGATCGCCGTCGTTGTTCTCGCCGTCGGCGCACTCGGTCGTGTCCGAGGGCTCGAGGTCGAACGCCTGCGCACCCAGCCGGACGTTGCCGCCGACGATCTTCATGTTCAGGTTCCCGGGGTTGCCCACCGGCTGCGCGTCCGCGAACGGGTTGACGACCAGGGCCGTGCCCAGCAGCGCGAGCACCAGGAGGACCCCCCTGACTCGTCCGCTCCGCCCCAGGATGCGTCGCCGGTCGCCCGACGACGTGGAGTGCGCCTTCATGTGTGTCCCCCTCGGGTTGCCCGCTCGATCGTTCGCTCGCTGGTCCATCGCCCGTCTTCCCTCACTGCTGTGCTGCTGCATCGCTTGGTTCGTGTGATCTGTGGTGACCGCAGTCCCGGACCCCGGCCCGGCACCGCTGGGGGTGCCGGGCCGGGTCCACGGGATCAGCTGATCGTGATGGTGATGGGTGCCGATGTGGTCTGGGCGCCGTTGTTGTCGGTCACCGTGACCGTCACGTTGTAGGTGCCCGGAAGGTTGAACTTCTTGTTGGACGGGTTCGCGGTGGTCGCGAAGGTCCCGTCGCCGAAGTTCCAGGAGTACGCCGTCACGGTGCCGTCGGAGTCGGCGGCGTTGGCGGCGAAGTTGAAGTTGGTGACCCCGGCGGTGCCGCTGGTCAGGTTGACCGTCGGCGACGTCGACGGAGCGACGTTGTCGAGCACCGTCACCTGCACGGTGGCGGTGTCGGTGGCGCCGTTGTCGTCGGTCACCGTGAGCTCCACCTGGTAGATGCCGGCGGTGAGGAACGTCTTGGTCGGGTTCTGCGATGCCGACAGCGGGCTGCCGTCACCGAAGTTCCAGCTGTAGGACGCCACCGTGCCGTCGGAGTCGGCCGAGCCGGCGGAGCTGAAGGCGAACGACGTGATCCCCGTCTTGCCGCTGGTCGGCGTGGCGCCGGCGACGGCCTCGGGAGCGACGTTGTCGACCACGACGACCTCGAGGGTGTCGGTGTCGGTGGCGCCGTTGTCGTCGGTCACCGTGAGCGTCACCTCGTAGGTGTCCGCCGCCGCGTAGACGTGCGAGGGCGTGGCGCCGGACACGGGTGCGGTGCCGTCACCGAAGTCCCAGCTGTAGGTGTCCACCGTGCCGTCGGAATCGGTCGAGCCGGTCCCGTCGAACTCGAAGGTGGTGAAGGTCGCCTTGCCGGTGGCCGGGGCCACCGCTGCGTCGGCGGCGGGAGCGACGTTGTCGGCCACGGTGATGGTCACCGAGGAGGTGTCCGTCGCGCCGTCGTCGTCGGTCACGGTGAGGGTCACCTCGTAGGTGCCCGCTGCGGTGAACTCATGCACCGGGCTGACGTCGGAAGAGGAGTCCCCGTCGTCGAAGTCCCACTCGTAGGAGTTGACCGTGCCGTCGGCGTCGGCCGAGCCGGCGCCGTCGAAGGACACCGTCAGCGGCGTCTTGCCCGCCTCGGGCGAGGCCGTCGCGTCGGCCGTGGGCGCCTGGTTCTCGGGCCAGACGTCCACCGTCAGCGTCGAGACCGACTCCGCACCGTTGTCGTCGGTCACCGTGAGCGTCACCGTGCGGGTGATCGTCTCGGAGCCGGCGTTGGTGAAGGTGTGCGTCGGGTTCGCCTCGGTCGAGGTGGCGCCGTCGCCGAAGTCCCACTCGAGGTCGTAGGTGCCGTCGGGGTCACCCGAGCCGGCCGAGGTGAAGGCCACCTCGAGCGGGGCGTGCCCACCGGTCACGTCCGACCCGGCGACCGCCGTGGGCGCCTGGTTGGCGTCCACCGTGATGGCGACCGTCGTCGACGCCGTGGCGTCGTCGTTGTCGGTCACCGTCAGCGTGGCGGTGTACTCACCGGATGCGGTGTAGGTGTGCGTCGGGTTGGCGTCGGTCGACGTGTTGCCGTCGCCGAAGTCCCATTCGTATCCGACGATCGAGCCGTCGACCTCCTGGTCCTCCGATCCGGCGGACGAGAAGTCCACGACCAGCGGCTCCTTGCCCGACGTCGGGTCACCCGCAGCTGCCACCAGCGGCGGCAGGTTGGGCAGGCGCACGTTGACCGAGAGCGTGGCCGTGGCCGTGGCGCCCTCGTTGTCGGTCACCGTGAGCGTGGCCGTGTAGGTGTCGGGAGTCTGGTACTCGTGCGTCGGGTTGGGCTCGGAGCTGGTCGGCGAACCGTCGCCGAAGTCCCACTCGTAGCTGAGCCCCGGGCAGTCGTCGATGAAGTCGCAGTCGTTGTCGATGGACCCGGCCGAGGAGAAGTTGACCGCCAGCGGGAAGACGCCACGCAGCGGCGTCCCGTTGGCGACCGCAACCGGCGCCTGGTTGGCCGACGGCGTGACGACGACCGAGCTGGTGCTCGTCGCGCCGTCGTCGTCGGTCACCGTCAGCACGGCCGTCTTCGCGCCCACCGTGGTGTAGGTGTGCGTCGGGTTCGGCGAGCTGCTCGTCGGCGAGCCGTCACCGAAGTTCCAGCTGTAGCTCACGATCGTGCCGTCGGGATCGACCGAGGCGGCCGAGCTGAACTGCACCTCGAGCGGGATGCGACCCGTGGTGCGGTCCACCGCGGCCGACGCCGTCGGCGCCGTGTTGGAATGGACCCGCGTCTGGCGGGCGCCGGTGGCACCGGTCGCACCGGCGTTGCCGGCGCGGGTGGCGCCGGCGTTGCCGACCGCACCGTTGCGACCTGCCGTGTTGGTGGTCCCACCAGCACCTGCTGCGCCAGGCGTTCCACCCGGGCCGGCTACGCCTGCGGTGCCACCGACCCCGGCGTTGCCGAGCGTCGCGGTCGAGGAGGACAGGATCTGGGTGCCGGAGCCCACGGAGTAGGCGCCGATGGACGGACCACCTGCACCACCGCCGCCACCGGAACCACCGGTGCCGGCCGCACCGCCGCCACCACCGCCACCAGCGGCCGAGCTGACCCCGGTGTTGGTGTTGTCGGGCGAACCGCCGTTGCCACCGGCGCCGCCGTTGCCACCGGTACCACCGGTACCGCCGTTGCCACCCTTGCCGCCGTCACCCGTGGTGATGGCCGTGCCGGTGATCGTGACGGAGGCGTTGTTGGCGAAGACTCCGAAGGAACCGCCGCCGGCGGCGCCACCGCCACCACCGGTGCCGCCGGTGCCGGCGAGACCGCCACCACCACCGCCACCGCCCTGACGACGACCGCTGCTGCCGCTCAGGCTGCCGGTGTTGACACCGCCGCCGCCGCCACCGCCGCCACCGCCGACGCCCGCGTTGCCGGACCCACCAGCCGTGCCGGTGCCGCCGACGAACAGGTCACCGGGAGCGTTGCTGTTCGTGCCGGCCGAGCCGGCCGTGCCTGCGGTGCCCGCAGCGCCGCCGGCGCCGCCACCACCGCCAGCGCCGCTGGTGCCGGAAGGACCGGCCGTTCCGCCGGCAGCGCCACCGACCGACGCAGCACCGGTCGAACCGGCGACCTGCGTCGTACCGGTCAGCCCCTGGGAGTCACCGCCGCCGCCAGCGCCGCCGTTGCCGCCGTTGCGGTTGTTCGGGGAGGCCGTGGCACCGGCGCCCGGCGCCGAGCCGTTCAGCGAGTTGGTGTTGGTGCCGTTGGCCCCGTTGGTGCCGTTGGTGCCGTTGTTGCCGTTCGTGCCGTTCGAGCCGGCCACGCCGTTCTTGGCAGTGATCGTGCTGTCCTTGACGGTCACCTGCGAGCCCGAGAGGGCACGGACGCCGTAGGCGCTCGAGCCGGCCAGGCTGGGCGTGCCGCTGTCCACGACGACGTCGTCGAGGGTCAGCTGGGAGCTGGCCGTGGCCAGGACACCGGTGGCGCCGGCGGCCGTGGAGCCGTCACCGCCCTGGATGGTCATGCCCGAGACCGTCGTCGGGACGCTCGCGCCCGTGGCGGTGACGCCGGGGGTGTTCGCACCGCCGGTGACGGTCACCGTTGCCGCGTCGTCGCCGATGACGTCGATGCCGGCGACGACCGTGAAGGCGCCGTAGGAACCCGCGCCGACCCGGACCTCGCTCTGGCCGAAGCTCGCCGCCGTCGCCAGCGCTGCGGGGATCGTCCGCTTGGGCGAGTCCTCGGTGCCGAGGTTGCCGTCGTCGCCGGTCTCGGCGACGTAGGTCACGTCGGTGACGACCGAGATCGTCACTGTGGCAGTGCCGGTGACGCCCTCCTCGTCGGTGACGGTCAGCGTGACGTCGTACTCGCCGGGATCGGTGAACGTCCGCGTCGGGGTCTGCGAGGTCGACGTGCCGACGCCGTCGAAGTCCCAGGCGTAGGCGATGATCGAGTCATCGGGATCGAGCGATCCGGCCGCGCTGAACTGCACGACCAGCGGGCCCTTGCCGGCGGTGACGTCCGCGTTGGCCACGGCCACCGGGGCCTGGTTCGGGTTGGAGACCACGCCGACCGTGGTGGAGCTGGTCAGCCCCTCCTCGTCGGTGACGGTCAGCCGAGCCGTGTAGGTGCCCTGGGGGTAGGTGTGGGTCGGGTTGGCCGACGTCGAGTCGACCTCGCCGTCGTCCTGGAAGTCCCACGCCCAGCCGACGATCTCGTCATCGGGATCGGTCGAGCTCGCAGAGGAGAACTGCACGACCAGGGGCCGCTTGCCCGAGGTCGGCGTCGCGGTGGCACCGGCGACCGGTGCCTGCGGCGGGTTCGAGTTGATCGTGATCGGCGCCGTGTGGGTGAGCCCCTCGTCGTCGGTCACCGTCAGCGTCGCCGTCCACGTGCCCACTGCGTAGGTGTGCGAGGCGTCCTCGGTCGTGGCGACCGGCGAGCCGTCGCCGAAGTCCCACTCGTAGGCGACGATCGTGCCGTCGGCGTCGGTCGAGTCCGACGAGAAGTTCACCGTGAGGTCGCGCTTGCCCGCGGTCCGATCCGCGGTGGGAACCGCCACGGGGGCCACGTTCTCCGGGCCGACCACGACCTGGACGGTCGCGGAGTCGGTGGCGCCGTCGGTGTCGGTCACCGTGAGGCGGGCGACCTTGGTCCCGTCGGTGGTGTAGGTGAACGTCGGGTTCTCGTCGGTCGAGTCGACCGAGCCGTCGTCGGTGAAGTCCCACTCGTAGGCGACGATCGCGCCGTCGTTGTCCACCGAGCCGGCGGAGCTGAAGGTCACCGGCAGCGGCGCCTTCATGTTGACCTTGCCCGGGGTGAAGTTCGCCACCGCGACCGGCAGGACGTTGGCCTGCGACTCGATCGCGAGCGTGGTCGACGACTCGTTGCCGTCGTTGTCGGTCACGGTCAGCGTGGCGACGTAGCTGCCGACCGCGTACACGTGGGTCGGGTTCGGGTCGTTGGAGACGGGCGAACCGTCACCGAAGTCCCACTCGTAGAGGTCGATCGTGCCGTCCTCGTCGGTGGACCCGGCCGAGCTGAACGCCACGGTGAGCGGGCCCTTGCCGACCTGCTGATCCGCGCTGGCCACCACCGTCGGAGCGGGGTTCGGCAGCGTCGAGACCGACGTGGTGACCGAGTTGGTGAGACCGCCGTTGTCGGTGACGGTCAGCGTCACGACGAAGGTGCCGACGTCGGTGTAGGTGTGGCTCGGGTTGACGCCCGTGCCCGGCGCGGAGCCGTCACCGAAGTCCCAGGTGTAGTCCTCGATCGTGGCGTCGTCGCTGGAGCCCGAGGCGTCGAAGGTGTAGGTCACGGGGACCTTGGTCGAGGCCGGTTCGACCGACTCAACCTGGAGGTCCGCGACCGGCGCCGGGTTGGCGTTGACCACGATCGTCAGCGGTGCGCTGGCGGTCTCGCCGTCGCTGTCGGTGACGGTGAGCACGGCCGAGTAGATGCCCTCGACGGTGTAGGTGTGGCTGGCGTCGGCGGTGGTGGCGACCGGCGACCCGTCGCCGAAGTCCCACTCGTAGCCGGTGATGGAGCCGTCGGGATCCAGCGAGGAGCTGCCGGTGAAGGCGACGGCCAGCGGCGCGTTGCCGGAGCTCACGTCGGAGTTGGCGACCGCGACGGGCAGCACGTTCGGCAGCGAGACGATCTCGAAGGTGGTCGAGTCGCTGTCGCCGCTGTCGTCGGTCACGGTCAGCCGGGCCGTGTACTCGCCGGGTGCGTAGGTGAACGACGCGGTGGCACCGGTCGCGTCGACCTGGCCGTCGTCGTCGAAGTCCCACTCGTAGCCGGCGATCGTGCCGTCGGTGTCGGTGGAGTCGGTGGCGTCGAAGTCGACGGTCAGCGGGCCCTTGCCCGAGGTCGGACCGGCCGTGGCGGACGCCGTCGGGAAGATGTTGAGCACCCGCTCGACGTCGACCGACGCCATGGCGGTCGCACCGTCGTTGTCGGTGACGGTCAGCGTGGCGATGAAGTTACCCGCCGTGGTGTACACGTGGCTGGGGTCGGCCTCGTCGGACGTGTTGCCGTCGCCGAAGTCCCACTCGTAGCTGACGATCGTGCCGTCCAGGTCACCGGAGCCGGCGGAGCTGAACTGCACGGGCAGGGGCACCTTGCCGGTGGCGGGGTCGACCGCAGCCGCGGCCGTCGGCGGCGTGTTGAACTCGGTCACCTCGACCGCGATCGTCGCGGTGTCGGTCAGCGGTGCCGGGAAGGTCCGGTCGTCGGTGACGGTGAGGGTCGCCGTGTAGGAGCCGGGCGACGCGTACACGTGGGTGGGGTTGGCATCGGTGCTCGACGGCGAGCCGTCGCCGAAGTCCCACTCGTAGCCGACGATCGTGCCGTCGGGATCGCCCGAGCCCGCCGAGCTGAAGGCCACCTCGAGGGGCGCCTTGCCGTAGTCCGGCGTCGCGTTGGCCACGGCGACCGGTGCCTGGTTGACGGTGAGCACGGAGATGTTCAGCGAGGCGACGTCCTGCGCGCCGTTGTCGTCGATGACGGTCAACGTGGCGACGTAGTTGCCGGGAGCGGTGTAGGTGTGCGACGGGTTGGCGCTCAGGCTCAGGGGGGTGCCGTCGCCGAAGTTCCAGCGCCGCGTCACGATGATGCCGTCGGGGTCGACCGAGCCGGCGGAGCTGAACGACAGGGTGGCCGGCACGATGCCGACGTTCGAGCTCACCGCAGCGACGGCGTCGGGCGACTGGTTCGGATCGACGGTCACCGTCGTGGTCGCGGTGCCCGTGGCGCCGAAGTTGTCGGTGACGGTCAGCGACACGACGTAGGTGCCGGCGGTCGTGAAGGTGTGCGACGGGTTCGCGGTGGTGCCGAAGCCCGTGCCGTCACCCCAGTTCCAGCTGTAGGCGACGATGGAGCCGTCGGGGTCGGCGGAGCCGGCCGAGCTGAACGACACGCTGAGCGGCGCCTTGCCGGTGGCCGGGGTGGTGGCGTTGACCACCGCCGTCGGCGCCTGGTTGCCGCCCGCACCGACCGTGATGGTGACGGTCGCCGTGCCGGTGGCGGCCGAGTTGTCGGTCACCGTCAGCGTGGCGACGTAGGCGCCGCCGGCGGCGTAGGTGTGCGACGGGTTCGCCTCCGTCGAGACGGGACTGCCGTCACCGAAGTTCCAGCGGTAGCTCACGATCGTCCCGTCGGGGTCCAGGGAGCCCGCCGAGTTGAACTGCACGGTCAGCGGCGCGGAGCCGGACGCGACGTCCGACGTCGCCACGGCCACGGGCCGCAGGTTCGCCGGACCCTCGGTGGGTGGCACGCAGGCCGACATGACCAGCGCGGCCGCACCGACGATCGCCCACAACATGGTCTGGAAGCGCCGCGAGGACGCCTTCTTGGTGGCGTGTCCGCCGGAGTAGCGCATGCTTCCCCCTGATCCTGTGCTCATGATTCCCCCCGACGAGTCCCCGGCTCTCGCCGGGGTCCTCGTCCGCCCTTCTTCTCGATGTGTGGTCGTGTCCGTCGGTCGTGGTACTGGATCAGTCCACCGTGATGGTGCGGACGTTCGAGACCGTGACGGCCCCGCGGTTGTCCGTGACCGTCAGGGTCGCGTCGTACGTCCCTGACGAGGTGTAGGTGTGGCTCGGCGTGAGCGTGTTCGTCACGGCGGCCGAACCGTCGCCGAAGTCCCAGCTGATGCTGAAGAAGCCGTCCTCGTCACCGGCGACGCCGGTGAAGTTCACCGAGAGCGGCGCGGTGCCGCTGGTCACGTTCGAGGTGATCGAGGCGGTCGGCACGGCGTTGACGTCGATCTCGATCGTGTCGGTCGAGGTCGCCCCCCGGCTGTCGGTGACCGTCAGCGTGGCGGTCCAGACGCCGGGTGCGTAGGTGTGGGTCGGGTCGGCAGCGGTGCTGGTCCCACCGTCACCGAAGTCCCACTCGTACGAGGCGATCGAGTCGTCGGCGTCGGTCGAGTTCGACCCGGTGAAGGTGACCTCCAGCGGACCGTCGCCCTCGGTCACGTCCGACTCGGCCACCGCGGTGGGGGCCAGGTTGGCGACGACCTGCACCGTGGTGGTGGCGATGCCGCCCTCGTTGTCGACCGTGTAGAGCGTCGCGGTCCAGGTGCCGGCCGCATAGGTGTGCGTCGGGTTCGGATCACTCGAGGTGTTGCCGTCGCCGAACTCCCATGCGTAGGACACGATGGTGCCGTCGGGGTCGTCCGATCCCGCCGAGCTGAACTCGACGTCGAGCGGCGCCAGGCCGCCCGTCGGGGTCACCGCGGCGACCGGGACGGGGTTCTGGTTGACCGTGGAGTCGATCTGCACCGACGTCATCACGCTGGTGCCGTCGTCGTCGATGACGGTGAGCGTGGCGGTGAAGGTGCCCGGGCCGTAGGTGTGGGTGGCGTCCGCGGTGGTCTCCACCGGGCTGCCGTCACCGAAGTCCCAGATGACCGACTGGATGGTGCCGTCGGCGTCGGCGGAGCCGGCCGAGCTGAACGCCACGTCCAGCGGCGCACGACCGTCGGTCACATCCGCGGTCAGCTGTGGCACCGGCAGCACGTTCGGCTCGGCGACGTTGACCGTGACGGCCTTGACGTCGGTCGCACCCTCGTTGTCCGTCACCGTCAGCGTGGCGTTGTAGACGCCCGACGCCGTGTAGACGTGGGTCGGATCCGCGGTGGTGCTCACGGCGGAGCCGTCACCGAAGTCCCAGCTGTAGCTCAGGCCGGGGCACGGCCCGACGACGGCGCAGTCGTTGTCGACCGAGCCGGCAGCGCTGAACTCCACGGTGTGGGGCGCCTTGTTGTTGATGCCGGTCGGCGTGGCGTTGGCCACGGCGGACGGTGCCTGGTTGACGAGGCTCTGGATCTGGACCGTGGAGGTGTTGGTCGCACCCTCGTTGTCGGTCACCGTGAGCGATGCCGTCCAGGTGCCCGCTGCGTAGACGTGCGACGGGTTGGGCGAGGTGCTCACCGGCGAGCCGTCACCGAAGTTCCAGCTGTAGCTGGCGATCGAGCCGTCGTAGTCGATCGATCCACCTGAGCCCAGCTGGACCGTGACCGGCGCTCGGCCGCTCGACGGCGTCGCCGAGGCGGCCGCCACCGGGGGCACGTTCGGCAGCGAGCGGATCTCGAGCGAGCGGGTCGTGGTCGCCCCGTCGTCGTCGGTCACCGTCAGGGTGGCGGTGAACACGCCGACGCCGTAGGTGTGGACCGGGTTGGGGTTCGTCGAGGTCGGCGAACCGTCACCGAAGTTCCACACGATGGAGGTCACCGTGCCGTCGGAGTCGGAGATGGTCGACCCGAAGGTCACGATGCTCGGCGACTTGCCGAACTGCGGCGTCGCCGTGACGGCCACCGCAGGGGCGACGTTGTCCGGGTTGACCGTGACCGTGATGGTCGTGTCGTCGGACCCGCCCTTGTCGTCCACCACGGTCAGGGTGACGTCGTAGACGCCCTGGGCGGTGTACGTGTAGGTCGGATCGGCCGCCGTGCTCGTCCCGACGCCGTCGCCGAAGTCCCAGGCGTAGGAGACGATCGTGCCGTCGCCGTCCGCGGTCCCCGCAGAGCTGAAGTCGACCACGAGGGGCGCCTTCAGGTTGGCCTTGTCGGGCGTGCCGTTCGCCACCGCGGTGGGCAGCTGGTTCGCAGCGATGGTGATGCTCGGCACCGCCGCGACCGCGGTGGCCCCGTCGTTGTCGGTCACCGTCAGGGTCGGCTCGAACTGGCCGTCGGTGGTGTAGGAGTGGGTGGGGTTCGCGTCGGTCGAGGTGTTGCCGTCGCCGAAGTCCCACAGGTAGGTGATCGTGCCGTCGGGATCGAACGAGCCGGACGAGCTGAAGGTCACCGACTCGGGCGCGATGCCCGTGGTGCGGCTGGCAGCGGCCACCGCGATGGGCGCCGCGTTGTTCGGGACGCCGTTGTCGAACGACACCCTGCGGAGCCCGGGTGCACCGGCGTCGCCGACGCTGCCGGCATTGCCGGGACCTGCTGCGGTGCCGGGGCTGCCGGCGCCACCGCCGGTGCCGCCGTTGCCGCCGAGACCCGGGGTACCGGCCGTGCCTGCGGCACCGCCGGCGCCGGTCGCACCGGACGAGCCGATGGTGGCGAGGGATGCCTCGTCAGCGGTCGCGATGACCTGGGTGCCGGTGCCGGCGTGGTAGGCCCCGACGGACGGGCCGCCGTTGCCACCTGCGCCACCAGCGCCGCCGTTGCCGGCAGCGCCACCGCCACCGCCACCGCCGGAACCGCGGTTGCTGCCGCCGTTGCCGCCGTTGCCGCCACGACCGCCGTTGCCGCCGTTGCCGCCACGGCCGCCCTCGCCGCCGGCGCCGCCGTCACCCGTGGTGAGCGTGCCGTCGGCGATGGTCACCGAGGAGTCGAAGGTGTAGACGGCGAACGATCCGCCACCGCCGGAGCCTCCAGCACCACCGGTGCCGGCCGAGCCGCCGGCACCACCGGCGCCGCCGGCGCCGGAGCCGGAGCCGTTGCTGGCGCCGCTGCCACCGCCGCCACCACCGGCGCCGGAGAGCGAGGTGCCACCCGTGCCACCGATGCCGGCGTTGAAGGTGTCACCGGGCACGGCCTCGGCCGCTGCGCCGGGCGCCGCGGCGGGGGCCGGATCGCCCTCACCGCCACCACCGCCGCCGCCGGAGTTCGTGGCACCACCCGAGCCGCCGGAGCCGCCACGGGGGTCGAAGTTGCCACCGGCGCTGCCCGGTGAACCGGGGGACGCACCGAGGCAGATGATGATCTGGAGGGCGCACTCGGCACCGTTGGCGCCGGCGCCACCGGTGCGGACCGCCGGCGAGGCGATCGTCGAGGTGGCACCACCCGAGGTGCCCGTGCCGCCGTTGGCCCCGTTGGGACCGGTCCCTCCAGCGACGCCGTCGGCGCCGTCCACCCCGGCGACGCCGTCACGGGCGGTGATGTCGCTGTCGAGGATCGTCACGACGGAGCCGTCGATCGCCCGGACGCCGTAGGCGCTCGAACCGGCGCCGCTGGCGACGCCGCTGTCCACGTCGACCGAGTCGAGCGTGACCGTGGAACCGACGATCAGCACGGCGGTGGCGTTGACCCCGCCGCCGCCCACGATGGTCAGGTCCTCGAGCGTCACGGGCAGCGCCGCGTTGGCCACGGTGACCGCGGTGGCCCCCGAGTCGGCCTCGATGGTCACGTCGGTGGGACCGTTGCCGCCGTCGGCGACGAGGTCCTGGTCGAAGCCGCCGATGACGCTGACGCCGCTGGCGGCGGAGAAGCCGCCGTAGGTGCCGCCGGCCACGTGCACCTTGGTCTTGCCCTGGTCCACCGCACCGGCGATGGCGGCGGTGATCGAGGCGTAGGGCGCACCGATGGTGCCGTCGCCGGTGCCGTCGTCGCCTGCCGTGGTGACACGGACGACCGGGTCGAGCGCGTTGATCGTGATCGTGTCGGTGTCGGTGGCGCCGTTGTCGTCGGTGACGGTCAGCGTCACCGTGTACTCACCGATGTCGGTGAAGGTGTGCGTCGGGGTGGCGCTGGTGCTCGTCGCCGAGCCGTCGCCGAAGTCCCACTCGTAGGTGATGGTGCCGTTGAGCTCGGCGTCGAGCGAGTCGCGACCCTCGAAGGTCACCGTGAGCGGCGCGTTGCCGCTCTGGACGTCCGCGTTCGCCACCGCCGTCGGCGGCTGGTTCGGGTTGACCGTGATGTCGACGGTCTGGGTGTCGGTCGCGCCGTCCTCGTCGGTGACGGTCAGCCGTGCCGTGTAGGTGCCCGGGTCGATGTAGTCGAAGGAGGTCTCGATGTCGGTCGAGTCGACCGAGCCGTCGTCGGTGTAGTCCCACTCGTAGCTGACGATCTCGCCGTCGCTGTCGCTCGAGGTGGCTGCGCTCAGGTCGACCGAGAGGGGCTCCTTGCCCACGCGTGGGGTCGCCTGGGGCTGCGCCGTCGGCGGCGTGTTCGGCACGACCGAGACGGGGATGGCGACGGTGTTGATCGCGCCGTCGTCGTCGGTGACGGTCAGCAGCACGCTGTAGTTGGCGATGGTGTCGTAGGAGTACGACGGGTTCGCGTCGGTGCTGGTCCCGACGCCGTCACCGAAGTCCCAGCTGTAGGAGACGATGCTGCCGTCGGGGTCGTTCGACGCCGCGGAGGAGAAGTCGACCTCGAGCGGCGGCTTGCCCACCGACGGGGTCGCGGTGCCCTGGGCGACCGGCGGCACGTTCGGCGGTCCGACGATGACGGGAACGGTCGCGACGGTGGTGAGCCCGTCGTCGTCGGTCACCGTCAGGGTGGCGTCGAAGGTGCCCGCCGCCGTGTACAAGTGGCTCGGGTTGGCCGAGGTGCTGGTGGGGCTGCCGTCGCCGAAGTCCCACAGGTAGCCGATGATCGAGCCGTCGGGATCGGTCGAGCCCACCGAGCTGAAGATGACGCCGAGCGGGGCCTTGGTGCCGTCGGGCGTGGCGTTGGCCACGGCGACGGGGGCCTGGAGCTCGTTCACCACGACGGTGACGGTCGTGGTGTCGGTGTCGCCGGCGTCGTCGGTGACGGTCAGCTCCACGTCGTAGGTGCCCACGGCGGTGAAGGTGTGGATGACGACCTCACCGGTGCCGGTGCTGCCGTCGTCGAAGTCCCAGGACCAGTCGACGACGTTGCCGTCCTCGTCGGTCGAGGCGGAGCCGTCGAGCGAGACCGCGAGGGGCGCCTTGCCGGTGGAGGGGGTCGCGGTGGCGGCGGCGGTGGGGGCGAGGTTGTCGACGACCGACACGGTGGTGGAGTCGGTGTTCACCGCACCGTTGTTGTCGGTCACCTTGAGCGTGACGGCGTAGTCGCCGACGACCAGGTAGGTGTGGCTGGGGTTGGGGTCGGTGGACTGCTCGCCGTCACCGAAGTTCCACTCGTAGGAGACGATCGACCCGTCGGGGTCGGTGCTGCCCGTCGACGTGAAGTCGACCGAGAAGGGCACCTTGCCCGCCAGGCTCGAGGCGCCGATGTTGGCGACCGGCGGCAGGTTGTCGGGCGGGGTCACGATCACGGCGACCGCTGCGCTGGCGGTCTTGCCGCCGTCGTCGGTCACCGTGAGGGTGGCGGTGAACGTGCCACCGGTGGTGTACGTGTGCGCCGGGTTGGGCGCCGTGCTCACCGGGCTGCCGTCACCGAAGTTCCAGCTGTAGCTCTCGATGAACCCGTCGGGGTCGGACGACCCGGCCGGCGAGAACTGGACCAGCAACGGGGCCTGGCCCGACGACTGGTCCGCCGTGGCGACCGCGAACGGGGCGAGGTTCGTCGCCGAACCACCGTCGTCCGGCGGCGGCACGCACGCCGCCGCCAACATGGCAACAGCGCAGACCAATGGCAGCAGCGCGACTCGACACACCTTCATGGATCTCCCCCCGGAGTTCGCCCAGCAGTTGCTCAGCTCGTGCAACTAGGTCGAGACAATTACCCAAGTTCTGTTCCGATGCAAGGGTTGTCGCGTGGATTCTCCGGGGCTGCCCGGTGAAGCCCGCTGGATTACTGGGGATCCGTCCGAGAAAAGTCTGACCGGTGGTCATGATCCGTGGACGCCGGTCGCCACTAGCGTCCCGTCGATGAGCGGCGAGGGCACCGGCCCCGGCGGGACACCCACCACCACGGACCGCCGGGTGCTGCGCGGACAGCGCAACCGGGCGGCGCTCGTGGACGCGGTGATCGACCTGATCGACGAGGGCGAGCTCACGCCCACCGCGGCCCAGATCGCCGAACGGGCCGGGGTCGCGCTGCGGTCGATCTACCACCACTTCGACGACCTGGACGGATTGACCCGGGCGGTCGCCGACGAGCAGCTGATCCGCTTGGCCGACGTGCTCCAGCCCCTCCCGACCGACGGACCGTTCGCGCCGCGGCTGTCGGCGTTCGTGCGCCAGCGTGCCGAGCTCGACGAGCGGGGCATGGCGGTCTACCGGGCGTCGCTGCTCGCCGTGCCGAGGAACGCCGCCGTCGCCGATCGGCTGGCGTTCACCGATCGGTTCCTGCGCGAGGAGCTGGCGCAGACGTTCGCCATCGAGCTCGAGGGACGCGCGTCGTGGACGCTCGACGCGCTGGACGCGCTGACGTCGTTCCCCGGGTGGATCCGGCTCCGCCACGGCCAGGGGATGAGCGCCCGGCGTGCCAAGGACCTGATCGCCGGGGCGATCCCCACGATGCTCGGGATCCCCGCAGCGCCCTGACGCTGCGGGCCGGGATCACGGCACGAGCTCGATCAGCTGCTGGAAGGTCGGGCGGTTGGTCGTCCGCATCGTGTCCTCGATGAGACCGGGTCGGAAGCTGGTCCGCAGGCCCTCCATCCGCCAGGTCCGCGGGTCCTCGCTCCCGTACTCGGCCGCCAGCTCGGCGGCCACGGTGTCGACGACCGCCCACAGGTCCTCGGCGCACTGCTCGAGCGCGCCGCCGCCGCAGTACCGGCGGTGGAACGGGCCGTCGACGTCGTCGCCGAGGAGGGTCCGCAGGTCCTTGTCCACGATGCTCGAGCCCGAGTCGCCGGCGAGGTCGCGCTCCTCGTAGACCGAGGTCGCCCGGTCGCCCAGCACCGGTTCCAGCACCGCGACGACGAGCGGTTCGAACGCCGCGTCGATGATGGCCGGGCCGCCCTGGTCGTAGTCGCCGTCGTCGTCCGCGTCGACCGCCGGGGCATCGTCGGCGACCCAGGTGTCGAGGTACTCGGCGACCCGTCCCGCCAGCTCGGAGGGCGCCTCGCCCTCGGCGAGCACGCTGCTGACCGACGGCCAGATCAGCGAGTCGGGGTACTCGGTGGCCGAGCGGTTCATCACGCCCACGACGCCGGCCAGGTCGACCCGCTCCGGCCACTGGTCGAACATCTCCACGCGGTGCACCGAGCCGTAGGACGTGCCGTCGCCGTGCATGAACCCCGGCGCGGACTGGTTGTTCCAGTTGAGCAGCCGGCCGCTGTCGCCGGGTCGGCCGTGCGGGTGCTCGTCGCGATCGAGGAACCCCTGCCACTCGTACTCGCCCGTGCCGAGGGTCGGCAGTCGCCGGTCCAGGCCCTCCGCCCGGATCGGCAGACGGCCGGACGAGAAGTACGCGACGCCCTCACGACCCACGTAGCCCCAGTTGAAGGTGAAGCCGAACTCGTTCGCGGTGTCGTAGAAGGCCTCGATCGTGTCCGCGCGTCCCTCGGTCATGCGCTTGAGCGCCACCAGGTTCAATGCGTCGCGACCGAAGGTGGACCGGGCCCGGCTGAGAGCGACCGGTCGCCCATCGGAGGTCGCGGTCCCGATGACGGGACCGTGGACCGAGCGCTCGAAGCTGACGGGCACCCCGTCGAGCAACCCGGCGTCGAACACCTCGAAGGGGATGCACTCCCCGTCGAACTCGTAGTGGGTGGACTCGACGGTCGCCTCGGAGCCGTCCGGCTCGCACAGCACCTCGGCGAACACGTCGCGCACGTCGTGGCTCGCCGAGGTCAGGCTCCACGCGTAGTCCTCGGTGCGTCCGAGCAGCAGGTACATGCCGAGCCCCACCACCGACGCTCCCTGCGCCTCGATGCCCGGTCCGGACAGGTGCACCTGCTGGACGATCTCCGGGTAGTAGTAGCCGAGCTGGGGTCCGAGCACCCCCATGGGCGTGGCGTTGGTGCTCGCGCCGGGGTCGACCATCAGCCAGTTGCTGGCCTGTCGCGCGGGCGGCGGACCGGCGGCCTCGTAGCTGGCCGCGGTCGCCGGCACCGGGTCGGCGGCTGGGGGTTCGGCAGCTGGCGATCCGGCAGCTGAGGCCTCCGCGAGCACGTCGACCGAGGTGACGCTGCCCGCGTCGATCTCCACCGAACCGGTCACCTCGCCCCCGGTCATCACGCCGTAGTCGAAGCGCTCCTCGAGGGTCGTGGGTGCCTCGGGGTCACCGATGAGCATCACGTCCTCCCAGACCTCACGGCCGGGTCCGTCGCCGAGGCCCTCCTGCAGTTCGGCGAGCAGCTCGGCGTTGCTCGCCTCGGACCCACCGCCCTGGCCGAAGATCGAGCCGATGAACGCCGTCGTGGCGATGACGTCACGGGCGGTCACCTCGTCCTTCGGCGTGCCCTGCGCGGCGAAGTAGGCGTTCGCCCCGTCCGCGTAGGCCGTCGCGTCCGCGACGATCTCCTCGCCCTCCTCGCCGGCGACCTCGACCAGCAGGTCGATCTGCTCCGCCAGCAACGCCTCGGCCTGTTCGCTCGGCTCGAACGGGACCCCTTCGAGCACCAGGTCGAACGCGTCGATGCCGGGGATGTCGCTGGCGGCCGCGCGTGTGGCGTCGAGGCCGAAGTCCAACAGCAGCTCCCGGTCGCGCGCGGTCACCCATCCGGCGCCGAACGCCAGGTCCTCGCGCGTCTCGCCGGTGATGTGGGGCACGCCGTAGGAGTCGTAGAGGATCTCGACACCCGGGCGACCGGTGTCCTCCTCGGTGGTCGCACCGACCGGTTCGAAGTCCTGGGCCAGGAACAGCTCCTCGATGTCCTCGTCGTCCACGTCGCCGCGCAACGGGGTGAGCCCGTCGTAGAGCGGGAGCTGGTCCAGCGAGTTCTCGCTGGTGGGCAGGCCGCCGTAGTTGCCGGGCGGCAGGATGTACCAGGAGCGGTCCACGGCGTCGGCCGGCACCGTCACCTCCGGCGCCTCGGCCCGTTCCCCCTCACCGGCGCCCCCGTCAGCACCGTCGTCGGTGCAGCCGGTGGCGACGACGGCCACCACCGCGACGAGACCTGCCCATCCCCTGACGGTGCGCCGAGCCGTGGTCGTTGCGCGTGCGTGTCGTGTCACTGAGCCCCCTCGTGCGACCGGGTGGACCCTAGGGCGTCCGCGTCGACGCCCGCGGGCGGCCTCGCCGGGCGGATGGACGAGCCCACGTAGACTCGGGCGGCCCGCCTCCGTAGCTCAGGGGATAGAGCATCGGTTTCCTAAACCGTGTGTCGCAGGTTCGAATCCTGCCGGGGGCGCCAGTAGACACAAGGGACCCGGGCGATGCGACCGCTTTGGCTCCCGCCAATTCGGCAGTTGTCCCATGGTTTGTCCCATGAACTCGCGGTAGCGTGTCCCGCATGGGACGGGGTCGAGGAAGTGTGCGGCTGAAGCGGCAGCCCGACTACTGGGAGGTGCGGGCCTACGCCGGCGTCGATCCACTCACCGGGAAAGACCGCTATACGAGTCGCACCGTTCGTGGCGGGCGGCGCGACGCCGAGAAGCTGCTGGCGCAGCTGGTCGCCCAAGTGGACCGCGATGGGCCGACGGCCAGGCACACGGTCAATGAGCTGCTGGCGAGCCACATCGACCATCTCGAACACCGAGGGCGAGAGGCCCGGACGATCGAGGGGTACAGATCGATCGCCGCACAGGTCACAAAGGACCCCATCGGGCGCCAGCAGGTCTCGAAGGTGAGCGTCAAGGCCGTCGACGACTTCTACCTGCGCCTCAAGCGGCGCGGGCTCTCGCCGGGCTCGATCCAGCGGTACCACTCGCTCCTGCGAGCAGCGTTCCGACAGGCGATGGCGTGGGACTGGGTGACGAGGAACCCCGTGCAGCTCGCGACCTCGCCGGCCGCCCAGCGGGTCGGTCGCCGCATCCCACCCTCGGGCGTCGTTGCGGCGATCATCGCCGAGGGACTGAACAGTCGGAACTCGGTCAACGGCGTCGCGCTGCGACTGCTCGCAGCGACTGGCGCTCGTCGCGGCGAGGTGTGCGGGCTGCGCTGGCGCGACATCGACCTGGACCGACGAGCCATACTGATCCGCTCGGCAGTCGCACAACTCATCGACGGCTCGCTCGTCGAGAAGGAGCCGAAGAGCCATCAGCAACGCGAGGTCGCGATCGACTCCGGCACGGCCGAACTCCTCCGCCAGCATCAGGCCGAGCAGTCCGTCACCATCGAGGCGTTGGGAATCACACCAACGCCAGACTCGTTCGTCCTCGCAGATCTGGTCGCCGATCCGTCCGGCGCGAGGCCGATGGCGCCGAACCGGCTCACACAAGCGTTCTCACGTATCCGTGAGCGCGTGCCCGGTGCCGAGGAGCTCAGGCTGCACGACCTACGCCACTGGTTCGCAAGCACTCAGCTCGACGCCGGCGAACCCCTGCCCGCCGTCGCCGCGCGAATCGGCGACCACGTGGAAACGCTAGCGAGGGTCTACGCCCACAAAGGCAGTCGCAGCGATAGAAGGGCCGCAGACACCATAGGTAAGCTACTATAGGTAAGGAAAGTGCCTCGGTCGACTTCAGTAGGCTGTGACGATGCCGTACCGCTAGCTCGTCTATTGCGTTGGAAATCGGTCGAGTAAATCGCTACTCGCCATTCGCTACCTTTACACCGAGTACCCGCAGCCATTCGTGAATATCGTCAACAGAGTCTACCCAAACATCCCACTGGACTTCTTCCGAAGTTGACTCGACGGTTGAGGTCAACCATATATGCCACCCATCGCCTCCAGCTGCCTCCTCTATGGTGACCTCGCAACCTAGCGGGACGCCGGGGTAGGCCAGTGACGTCCAGCCGACTCGGCCGGTGGGGATGTCTGGGAAGGCGTTCAACGCCGGTACCTCCGGATGTCAACGTGATAGTTGTTTCTCCAACGGCCACTCGGCCGACTCCTGGATTCGAAGTTCGCCTGCCACGTACCCCGCCGCTGCTTGTACGCAGGTGCTCGGTACTGCCTGAGGCCGTTTGCGCTGACGCGTCGCCCGTTCGCGAATGCGGTGGAGCCCCTCCCAGTCCAGAGACGGCCGGCCACTCGTGCGGTGCCGCTATAGGCTCGTATACCTCCCGCCATTCCTCGGGCTGCCCCCGCAGCTCGGACGATTCTGTAAGCTCGGGCACCCCAAGCAACTGCCCCGAGTCCTGGCACGAAGGCGGCTGCCGTAAGGGCGATATCCCACTTGTATTTCCACGCCGTTCTCCCGACCGCCCTCGCCGCGCTCTTGGTCTTGTTCCAGGCTTTTCGGCACCATGAGCAGCTGGGCCAGAGTCCGTCGAGGTCAGTGCTATTGATTGGGTCGGCGTTGGTGTAGTCGTAGTCGTTGGCGGAGCCGCCTTCGACGGGGTCGACTTCGATGAACCGGCCGAGGAACGGGTCGTACTGGCGGGCTCCCATCTGGATGATGGGGATGGCACCGGTTTGGTGTTCGAGTGGGCGTTGGTGTTCGCCGAGCCATCCGTAGTCGAACTCGCCGCGACTGTTATCGATCTTTGCGGTGACGGTGAGGGGCTGCCCGTAGGGGTCATACGCCCTGGTCGGGCCTTGCTTGGTGCCGGCGGTGTCGGTGGTGATCACGATGTCGCCGTGGGTGTTCGAGTACGACCACACCGGCGTAGCCGAACGCCACGTGTACAACGCTCCGCCGGGCAGCGACAGGGTTGCTTCGACGACGGTGTTGTTCGCGTCGAGGGTCAGGTCGCTCGTGTCGCCCGACGCTGTGTAGCTGTAGCGGGCAACGACGCGGCCGTTCGCTGAGCGTTCGGTGATCCGATCCGTCGCGTCACGCTTGTACGCGACTTTCGGTGTGGTGGCGGTCGCCCAGGCGACGGATGCGTCGAACAACGCGGTTGCGTTGTCGTTGAAGTTCGTCTGACCGTTGCCGCCGTAGTACAAGAACCCGACGCGCCGAGCCGGCGCGGTGCCGGTGACCATCGACGCGCCGGTGTCGTAGCCGAAGATCGTCGCCCGGGTCGGCTGCGCAGCGATGGTCGCTGCCACGACCGCGTTCGAGTTCGGTTTTCCCCACCCATGGGTCATCACCGCGGACGTGGACGTCACCAGGTTGCCCTCGGCGAACCCGGCGCCCAATGGATGGGACTGGCCAGCAGTGGTGACATCGACGCTGTCCTGGCTTGCGGTGCTGCCCTGGTTCGAACCGGTTCCCGTCATCCCCAACTCGTCGAACACGAACGACTCAGCCGAGATCACCGGCACCGCAACCGACGACAACGCCGTGCCTGCCGAGTTGCCGCCCGTGCCGCCGACCGACTCACTGATCGCGACCAGCTGCTTGCCGGACGCGGTCCCGGAGCCGACCGCGTCATCGTCGACGATCGACACCGTCCAATCACCCGCCTGGAGGCGGTCGCGCATCCACGTGTCCCGGTTGCTGAGCGAGCCAGGGTTGCCGACGACCAACACGGCGTTGCGCGGCCCGGCCGGCCCGGTCGCCATGTGTCGATCGGCCGAGTCGTAGGTGTGGACCTGATCACCGAGACCGGTGGTGTTGCCGTGTGCGTCGTACACGAACCCGGCAGCATACGGATTCCCCGCACCGGCGGGGGTGACAACCTTCTGGATGCGGTCGGCGAAGTCGTAGCAGTACTTCGTCGTCGCGGTGGCGCCGCCGTTGACCTGCAGCGTCGAGGTCGCACGGTTCGAGTTCCGTCCCGCATTGGTGGCGTTGCCCCACGATCCGGTCGAGCACTCGGATGGCGCGGCGCCGAAGGTGTAGGTGCCGTGGTACTGCGTCGAGGTCGACGGGTCGGTCTCCCACCAGTCGACCAAGCGGCCGGCGCCGTCGTAGGAGTAGTTCACGCCACCCGGGTTGGCGTCGATCCCATCCACGGTGCGGTCGATGATCCGACCTGGCAGGTCGCGGGTGACCGCTTCTGAGGTGAGCACCGTGGCGCCCTTGGCGTGGGTGACACCGGCGTCGCGTCCGAACAGGTCATAGGCGTTGGTGGACCGCACACCGTTCGCGTAGTCGATGTAGTCGACCCGTCCTGCGGCGTCGTAGGTGATCGCGGCGAGGGTCGTCCCGGCTGCGGTCGGCATCGCCGCGGTCGCGGTGAGCGTCGAGGTGTTGTAGCCGCTCACCGGGCTCACCGCGTTCGACCAACGAGTCGCGGACTGGGAGTTCACCGCGCTGCCGGTCGTCGTGTAGTCCGTCATCACTGCCTCGGACACCGTGCCGGTGCCGGCGGACATGCGGAACACGGTGGTCTGGGTGACCCGGTTCGCGACGTCGTAGTCGATGTGGGTGTAGGTGCCCCACACGTCGACGTAGTCGGTCACCCGGCCGAGCAGGTCGACCCGGGTGCGGATCGTGTCGGCACCAGAGGGCAACGAGTCGTCGGTGACGCTGGTGAGGAACGGGTCGCCACCCACCTTGTGGGAGGTGGTGACGGTGCGTTCGGGTTCGCTGCCGAACGCCGCGAACGTCTGCTTCGTCGCCCGGCCTCTCGTATCGAGCTCGGTGCAGGACCATTCGGCGTCGGTCGACACACGGGTGGCGACGACACGACCGGCGCTGTCATGCACCTGTTGGCGCACGATGCCGTCGGTGCCGCCGTGGGTGTCCGGGTCGGCCATGCGCGACGTCTTGGCCAAACCACGCTGGCCGACCGCGGCGACGGTGACCCCGCTGCCGGCGCACGTGACCGACGGGGCGGTCTCGGTGGGCCCGTAGTGGGTGTACGTGAGCGGTTCCAGGCCCGCGGCGGACGCTGCCGGCAACGCTCGGGACAGCCGCCGGTGGTACTTGTTCGTACCGGACGTCTCGTAGGTGGTGGTGGTCGACAGGTTCACACCGGTCGGGTCGAGCGTCGACGCGGTCTCGAGCCCGAGGATCGGGTTCGCGTAGCTGGTCGTGGTGACCTTGCCGTCTTCCTGCACGCTCGAGGTGACCAGACCGAGGTCCGGCTTGAGCGACGCGGCAGGGATGGTCGTCTCGCTGCCCGACGGTGGCGTGTACCAGAGCTGCAGGCTCGCACCACCGGCGTCTTCGCGGAAGTCGACCGAGATGCGATGCCACCCCGCTGCGAGGTTGATCAACGCCGAGGTCTTCTTGGCGGTCGGCGTCAACCAGCCGTCGATCGCGAGGTGGTCATCGATCGTGAGACGGACGCCATCATCGCCCTGGGCTGCGAATCGCCAGTTGCCCGCGGTCGCGAGGTAGACGAGGCCGGTCAACCGTCCGGAGAAGTTGTCGGTGCCGAGCAGCGTCGAGCTCGGCGAGCTGCTGGTCCAGTTCCAGTTGGCCTGACCGGTGAGCAGCGTGTGCAGCTTCGGAGCGCCGCGGAACGACGGCCGTTTCGGGTACGTGTACGTCTCGCCGCCACCAGGGGCGTCGTTCCACCACGCGGCGGCGAGCCCGTTGATGTTCTCGTCATAGGCGGTGAGCGTCGTCGGCACCTGCGCCCCGACGTTCGGTGTCGCACCGGTGAACAACGACACCGGCGCCGGTCCGTGCTCCGCGACAGGACGCGCCAACTGGTTGAACACGACAGAGGTGTCGTAGATCGTCGAGGTCCTCAACGCGTACACAGTGTCGGCGTCGGTGTCGGTGTACGAGACGCGGTCCGACGTGCCGTCGTAGGTGACGCGGGTGATCGACCCTGATGCGTCGATCGTCTCGCGTTCGCGGTAGCTCGAGTCCCAACGAGCCTTCTCGGTGAACCCCAACGGCGCGGCGAGCCCCGACAGCGTCACCCGCGTGTCGCCCAAACCGGCGCCTGCGGGCTGTGAGTCGTAGTTGATCGTCGCGGTCTGACGTGGCGCCCCCGCTGTGGGCGCCGGCGCCGTCACCGACGTCGCCTTGCCGGACGTGTAGGCGATCTGCCAGGTGATCGACGCGTCCGCAGCGCGGACACCGTCCGCGACCGCGTCGTTCGCGGCGACGTCGGTGATCGACGTCACCTGGTTGGCGCTGTCATAGACGTAGTCGGTGCGCGCCCCACCGGGCGTCACGATCCTCGAGAGGCGTCTCCCAGCGTCGTAGAAGAGGTCCGTGACAGCGCCGTCCCAAGAGGTCACCTTGCACAGCTGGCCCGGGGCGATCACCAGTGGGGCGGTGACCGCCGAACACTCTGCGTCCCCGCCGTACTTCAACGTCACCGACTGGTTCGACACCGGGTCCGTCATCTCCTCGAGCTTGGCGGTTGTGTCGCTCCACTTCATGACGGTGGACGCGGGCGACCGATCGTCCGGGGCCGAGACCGCGGAGATCAGCAGGCCATCGGCGTCGTAGGTGTAGGACGTGCCGGCGTCGTCGGTGACCGAGATGCGGTTCGTGACCGGGTCGACCGACACCGACGTGGCGTCCTGGTTCGGGCCGACGAACGCGCCGGACGACGATTTCTTGTACTCGACCGTCGACCCGTCACCCATCGTCAACGTCACACCCGAACCCGTAACCCGGGCTCCTGCCACGGCGACGTCGCCGGCGTTGAACGACCAGCCGGGGCCCAGCAGGTTCGGCTCGGTCGACAACCAGCCAGTCGGCACCACCATCGTGCCCGTCGGGCCACCGAACACCTTGAGCGCCATCGACGCGCCTGCGGTGCGGTCGTAGTACTCGACACGGATGTGCTTCGTCTCACCCGCTGCGAAGGTGACCGCCGTCGTGCACTGCTTGTCGGTCGGCATCTGGTCCACCCAGTTGTTCATCACCAACGAGTTGTTGATGAACACCCGGCTGCCGTCGTCGGCCTTGGTGCCGAAGCAGTACGAGCCCGCCAGCGGGACCGTCACATAGCCGGTCCAGCGGGCCACGAAGTTGTCCAACGCGTTGCCGTTGGTCGTCGGACCACCCAGGCCCCAGTCGAACTCGATCTTCTGATCGACACGCTGCGAGAAGGGCGGATCGTTCAACATCGCGTTGATCGACGGCGACAACCGTGCGGCCGGGTGTGTGCCGCCGAAGTACTCAGCGCGCAGCCCCTGGTTCGTCGATGCCTGCGAGTTGTAGACCAGGTCAGCGCTGATCGACCCGCCGACCGTCGACACCGAATGCGACCCCGCTGACGTCACCACGTTGCCCGTCGCGAGGTTGACCGTGACCGGGCCGAGCTCCTGGGTCGGGAACGGACCCGACGTGCCGAGGCGGCGGTCGACCTTGAACGACCACGGCCCTGAACACGTCGGATACGCCGGATACGTGTTCCCGGACGTCGCGATCGTCCAGTAGTAGGTCGTGCCGTCCGCCAACACCCCGTCGGGCACCGCGAACGACGTCGTGTTCGACTGCCACGACGACGACCACACCGCCGAATCAGCAGCGCACTGCGTAACGGGGTCGCTCTGAGCGGCCGCCGCCGGCTTCGCCGCCCACACCATCGCTCGATACAACGGCGGGTTCTGACCAGAATCGGGATCGGTCACCGCGTTCACCTGCAACGTCGGCGTCCTCGACACGATCGTCTGGCCATCCGTCGGCGCCACCGGCGTCGTCGCCGGTGTCTGCTGATCCCACGTCACCAACAACGTCGGTGCGGTCGCCTTGAAGTTGTACACACCCGTCTGCGGCGCGACCGACAACCCGATGCGCTGAGCGCCATCCTTCGCCGCAACCCACGGCCGCACCATGTCCGACACGTCCACATACGTCGTGCCCGCATGCGCGCCGAGCACCGAGTCCGTCAACGCGTACCCGAAGTAGTACGAGTCGCTGCACTTCGCTGGGTCGACACCCGGGGACGCGCCCGCATACGACACTGCGGACGAGTGACACGCCCGGATCAACGCGTCGTTCGGCGAGGTCGGGAACAGATTCCACGACGTGTCGAACGCCGGCGCGACCGCTGCCGGGTACTCGATCGTCTGCAGCTTCACGACCGCAGAGAACACCTTCGGATTCGCCGCCAACGACGTCCACAGGTGCGAGTACCCCATGTTGACGTTCGACCGCCAGTGGTCGGTCCCACCGAAGATCTGCCAATCACCCATCAACGGCCACTGGCTCATCCCCGCCGTCAGGTTCCCCGCCTGGTTGTGCGACGACCACGACCCACCCATCGACGCAGGGATGATCTCCACCGACGGGTCCACCACCACCGGGAACTGATCAGCCGACAACCCCCGAGCCGCTGCCACATCGAACGACACCCCGACCGGCCGACTCCGCCGCTCACCAGCACGGGCACGCTCCGCCTCGCCGTCGAGCGCCAACACCGGCTTCAACTCCGCCAGGCCGCGGCCCGTCGCATCACTCACGACCGGCTCCGGGATCCGCACCTTTGGTCCATCGTCATCGCCAGCCCATGCGGAACGACCGTCGCCGTCCCAATCCACCACCAGCGACGCCGGACGCTCCGGATCCGCGACCAACGCGCCCTCGGACTCCACATCGGTCACGATGGAGTTGCCAGGGTCTCGTGGACACCTGATTCTGGGGGAGACCCCAGAGGAGGGAGGCCCGGATGGGTCGTCCATCGAAGTACCCCGCCGAGTTCCGTCGTGAGGCCATCGCCCTGGTGAAGAGCT